>Ga0326727_10001408_pt1 | contig 89260 bp, 72 predicted proteins | sample MB2enrmetagenome_FD_207643 | JGI IMG/M metagenome (GOLD analysis project Ga0326727, IMG submission 207643) | Lab enriched peat soil microbial communities from McLean, Ithaca, NY, United States - MB29MY | ecosystem: Environmental > Terrestrial > Soil > Wetlands > Peat | place: USA: New York...
CCGCGCGTGGCGATCTCCACCACGACCGGCTCGCCGTTTTCTCCGATGGCCGGCTGCATCGGCAGTTGATTGACGTCGGTTTGCAGATACTCCTCCTGCTGCCACCCACTCTGGTCGAGGCGCTGCAGAAAGTATCCTTGCCCATAAAACAAGCCGATCCCAACGAGCGGAATGTCCAGATCCGACGCGCTCTTGATGTGATCCCCGGCCAGCACGCCCAGGCCGCCGGAGTAAATAGGCAGCGACTCGTGCAGTCCGAATTCGGCAGAAAAATAGGCGACCGGCCGAGGCCGCAGCACTCCGGCATTGGCCGCGCCCCAGGTGCGGTCGGCGTTGAGATACTCCTGCTGGCGCCGGTACACATAATTGATGCGGCTATGCAAAACCAGCTCTGCCGCGCGGCGCTCGATCTCCGCCAGCGGAATCTCGCTGAGCAGCGAGATTGGATTGTGATTCAGTTGCCTCCAGCGCGTGGGGTTCAGATCGCGAAACAGGCTGATACAGTCGTGATCCCAGCTCCACCACACGTTGCGCGCCAGCGCCCAGAGGCGCTCCTGCACGGGTGCAATAAACCGGTCCAGCGTACGCGCCTCGCTCACCACCGGGGCCACTTGGCCGGCTGCCTCCACCAACATGCGGATCTCGTGTTCCCTGAATATCCTCGATGCCTTGGTTTGCACCACCAGCACGCCCTGCAGAATTCCGCGGTCGATCAGCGGCACGCCCAGAAACGAGCGATAATCGTCTTCTCCCGACTCCTTGAAGTACTTGAAGCGGGGATGATTCCTCACGTCGTCCACGGCTACGGGCAGCACCTGTTCCGCCACCAACCCGGCGAGCCCCTCATTGAGAGGCATGCGCAGTTTGCCGATCGATCGAGGGTGCAGGCCAAGCGTAGCGGCCAACACCAGGTTCGATCGATCCGGCTCCAGCAGATATGCCGAGCAAACGTCGGTATTAAACCGCGTGGCTATCAACGCCACAACATTCATGAGGGTGTCGGCAGGCTTGCCTCCTTCCTCAGTCAAGCTCGTGATCTCTTCAAGGGTTAGAACAAGATGGGCATCGGTTGATTCAAAGGTCTCGCTCATCGGGTCTCGCCTTTCTATGTTCTTAAGTAGAAAAACGCGTCGACACTTGTGCCTGGCCGCAGCAGAATTGCAGGGGCGAATCCGGCGAAAGTGCCAAAACTGGGAACGGCTGAGGCTCTTGGGTTAAAGGGGAAATTCCGAATTTCGCTAATCTGGATAATTGTGACAATATCACCAATTCGCCGGCAAACGTTAATCGTTTTTTTAGGGCCTAAACGCCAAGTGTACCGGTTGTACTCCCCCCATCGCCCGCGAACCCTCGCTGGAGGTAGAATGAAAAGGCACAACCCAGTTTGAAAATCCATTCTCCGCGGGCAACGCCTGTGTCCTCGGCGTCAAGGAAAAATGAAAGAAACCGGAACCAGAAAAGTCGAGCTGTTTGAAACCAGTCTTCGAGACGGGATGCAACAACCCAACCTCGAAATCTCCGTGCCCAATGCCGTCGCTTTGGTTCAGCGCATGTCTGCGTCCGGTGTCCACTATGCGGAGATCGGTTTTGCCGGGTCGAATCAATTTACGGCGGATTTGACCGCAGCATTGGGGTCGGCGGATACAGGCCCCATGAAGCTGGCTCTGTTTGGCCGGACTCGAGGCCGCGGGGCGGATGTGCGGCAATGGCCCGACGTCAAATTCATCGTCGCCAACAAGCATCGCATTCCGGTAGCTGTGGTGGTGGTTAAATCCCGGCTCCTCGACGTGATGAAATCCCTGGAAACGACGCCCGAAGAAAACCTGCTCATGACCCGCGAAACCATTCAGTGCCTTCAGGACAACGGCCTGGAAGTCATCGTGGATTTTGAGCACGCCATGGACGCCGCGTGCGGCCGCCGCGAAAACGGCGAGGCCTGCGATGCCGATTTCAGCAAGCGCAGCATCGACTACCTTCACGAGGTAATCGGCGAATGCGCCGGCCAGAAAGTGAGCCGGCTGGTGGTCTGCGACACTACCGGCGGCGCCGATCCTGAAGAAGTCGGCCAAGTGATCGGCGGGCTCGTGAGTACGTACCCCGATGCGAAGTTCGGGTTTCACGGGCACACGGACCGCGGTCTCGGAGTCGCCAATGCCCGAGCCGCGATTCTGTCCGGCGCCGTTCAAATTCAAGGTACCCTGCTGGGAACCGGTGAGCGCTGCGGCAACGTGAACCTGACCACCGTGATCGGCGGCATGCAGCTCAGGGGCGAAGCGGAGTTTGTCTCTGCCGAGTCGCTGGCGGGGCTGACCAGCCTGGCGCACTCGGCCTACGCGGCCTTCTCGCTTGAGCCGCCGCACGGCGCACCGATCGTTGGCCCCGGCGCATTTGGAACCTGGGCCGGAATGCACGGCAGCAGCGAGCGCAAGAATCCGGGCGCATATTTGTGGTGCGATCCGGCCAGAGTGGGCGCAAGTCCGGTGATCGGCGTCAATGGTCAATCGGGTAAGGCCAACATCCAAATGCTCTCTCAATCGCTGGGTGTGGCCCTCGATTCCGCCCAGGCGCAAATCCTGATGGACGAGAACCAGGGAATGATTGAGGGCGGCGGTTTCACGGCCAGCGAGATTTCATTCAAGCTGGCCTGCTTGAAGGTACTCAAAACTCTGCGCGATCGGTTCAGCGTGAAGAGCTGGCGGGTGCTGGATGAGTCGGATGAAACCGGCAATCGATATGTGCAGGCTTCCATGCTGCTGTCCATCGGCGGCTCCGCGGTTGCAACCACCCGCGCCGAGGGCTCCGGGCCTGTCGACGCGCTCACCAAGGCCATGCGCCGCGAGTTGGAAAAATGGTACCCGGGGCTAGCGCACATGCGTCTGGGCACCTTCAGCGTTACCGCTCTTGACGTGACCGCCCACGATACGGCCGCCCATGTGCGAGTAACCGTGAGCTTCAATGCCGACGGCCACGAACCGTGGACGACCGCGGGCGTGAGCAGCGATTTGAACCAGGCTGCGCTCATGGCCATTGTCGACGGCTTTCATTACTGGCTGCTCAAGAACCCGGAATGACGGCTGGTTCTTCTGACCCCTGATCCCTGACCTCTGATCCCTGATCCCTTCGGTGCGATAAGCTGGTGCGGAGGTACTCTCGATGCGATTTCGCGCCCTGAGCCGGCTGGCTCTTGCTTCCCTCGCGTTGACATTCGGGCTGGTTCTCCCTGGCCAGCAACCCGATGCACTCAAGGGGCAGAACCCGGCGCTGCCGCTGATTCATGTTGACAACGGGCCAAACTCCGCCACTGCCCAAGCTCAGCACTATGTCGTGCTCGTCTCCCTCGACGGCTTTCGCTGGGACTATGCGAAAAGCTTCGGCGCAACCCACCTGCTCGCGATAGGCAAGCGGGGTGCCTGGGCGCCGCAGGGAATGTTGCCCAGCTATCCTTCGCTGACCTTTCCCAACCACTACACCATTGTCACCGGACTCTATCCCGAGCACCATGGATTGGTGGCCAACAGCTTCTACGACGAGACCCTGCATGCCCGTTATTCCCTGGCCGACATCGACACCGTGAGAGACGGGACCTGGTATGGCGGAACACCGTTGTGGAGTTTGGCGGAGAGCCAGGGCATGCGCACGGCGACCATGTTCTGGGTTGGCTCAGAAGCCAAAATCGCGGGCTTCCGGCCCACCTGGTACGCGCAATTCGACTCCAAGACAGCCGCTACGGATGCCGTGGACAAGGCGCGCATCGACGACGCGATCGCCCTGCTGAAGCTGCCGCCGGCGGAACGGCCTCATCTCATCACCATTTATTACTCCGAGCCCGACCATGAAGGCCACGAATTCGGTCCAGAAGCGCCAGAGACCAAGGCGGCGGCTCTCAAGATGGATGGGCTCGTCGGGAAGTTGAAGGCCGCGCTCGATGCCACCGGCTTGCCTATCAATTTAGTGGTTGTAAGCGACCATGGAATGGCCAAATCGCAAGGCGGCTGGATAACGCTCGATCAGTTCAGCAGCGGCTTGATCGGGTTTGACGCGGTCGGAGAGTTGCTCTACGGGAAGACCGAAGCGGACCGAGCTCAGGTTTATAACCAGCTCAAGAAGGCGTCGCCGCTGTTTGTGGTCTACCGCCGCAAAGATGTTCCGGCGGGGCTCAATTACAACCAGAATCCGCGCGAGGGCGACCCGGTGGTGATCGCCACGGGACCCTATGCCATCCGTGCCCATGGTCCCCCGGCAGGCAGGGAGGATCGTCCTCCGACTGTTGGCATGCACGGGTTCGACCCTCACCTCGTGCCTGAAATGAAGGCTAGCTTCTTTGCCGTCGGCCCTGACATTGTTGAGGGCAAGACAGTCGAGCCATTCGAGAATGTGAATCTCTACCCGTGGCTGGCACATATGCTTGGGCTCAACCCGCCGAAGACCGATGGCAGTTTGAATGTATTGGCTGGAACCTTGCGGGACGGTGGAGCGGAAGCCGAAAAGTGAGGGCCGGCCAGTGAGTACGAAAGGGTGAGCAGGGTGAACGAGATTTTGGGAGTTGATGGCGGAGGGACTCGAACCCGCGCGTCGATCGTTTTGGACGGGCGCGTTCTGGCTCATTCTGTAAACGGTTCCATCAAGCGGCTGCGGGTGGGCGCGGAAGCAGCTGAAGAGAATCTGCGCGCGCTGCTCAAGGATGTGTATGCGCAGGCCGGGGTAACCGCCGTGGGTGCGGCGTCGGTGGGCGTGGCCAGCGCCACACTGCCGGGGACGATGGAGTGGATCGCTGCCGTTCTCAAGGACTTTGGCGTGGAGCGTTCGGAGGTGGTGGGCGACGAGGTGATTGCGCTGGATGCGGCCTTCAAGGGAGGTCCGGGGATCCTGCAGATCGCGGGCACCGGCTCCAACACCATTGGGCGCGCACCGGACGGGAGCCGGGAGTGCGCGGGCGGCTACAGTTCGCGGCTGGGAGACGAGGGGTCGGGCTATTGGATCGGCCTGCACGGCGTGCGCCGGGCGCTGCATGCATATGACCGCGAAGAGCCGACGCGGATTCTCGCCAAAGTAGGCGAAATTTGGGGAACGCACAGCCTTGAAGACCTTGTGAGCCTGGGCGACAGCACGCCCGGACCGGACTTTGCAGCGCTGGCGCCGGCGATCAACGAGCTGGCCGAGGCGGGCGACGCGGTAGCGTTGGGTGTTTTGAAGCAGGCGGCGGCCGACCTGGTTGAGTTTGTGCTGCTGGTGCGCGGAAAGCTGCGGGCCAAGCACGGGATCGCGGGCGAGGTTCCAGTGGCGTGGACTGGCGGCGTGGTGGAGAAGATGACGCTGGTTCGCGAAGCATTCTTTTCGGGGTTACATGCGGCTGCTCCGGAGATGCCGGTGGCGAAGTCGGCAGCGGTTCCACTCGAGGGCGCGCTGTGGCGGGCCAAACGGCTCGCCGATATAGCCAATTAGAGAATTTCAAAACCTGTGCTTGACGCAGAGTTTTCCGCTCGCCGCGGCGAGTTTGGCTTCTACGGGCGTATGGGATGACCGTGGTGGATGGAGGCGATCAGGTTGCCGGAGGGGTCGAGGACGACGAGGTTGGCGGGCTGACCCACAACCAATGAGCTGGCTTGAGCGGTGAGGCCGGTCATGGCGGCGGGGTTGACGGTAAGCAGGCGCAGGCCTTGTTCAAGGGATGCGCCGGTGAAGGCGAGAAAGTTGGCGAGGGCGCGGTCGAGGGTGAGCAGGCTTCCGGCAAGGACGCCGCTCATGGTGGCTTTGCCGTTGGCTACCTGGACGGTGAATGAGCCGAGTCGATAGTCGCCGTCGGGCATGCCGGTGGCGCTCATGGCGTCAGTGACGAGAATGGCGCGGGCGGGACCTTTCGCTTTCCACCAAAGGCTGACGATTTCAGGAGCGGTGTGAATGCCGTCGCAGATGAGCTCGGCGAAGAGGGAGCCGGCGGTGAGGGCCACGCCGAGAATGCCGGGCTCGTGATGGTCGAGTGGGCGCATGGCGTTGAAGGTGTGAGTGGCGCTGACGGCTCCGGCGGCGATGGCGGCGCGGGTCTCGGCGGCGGTGGCATTTGAATGTCCGAGAGACACGCGGACGCCGCGGGCTGAGGCGTGGGCGGTGAACTCGGGCGCGCCGGGCAGTTCGGGGGCCAGGGTCATGAGGCGGATGTGGCCTTCGGCGGCTTCGAAGAGGCGATCGAAGACGGCGATATCGGGCGCGAGCAAGTGCTCGGGAGGGTGAACGCCGCGCTTGGCGTGAGAGAGAAACGGACCTTCGAGATGAATGCCGATGGCGTGTGCGATGGGTTCGGCGGGCTGGGCGGAGTTTGGCGGCTGGGCGAGGAGCTTGGCCAATGCAGACAGGGAGCGGAGGGTCGTATCGAAGGGTGCGGTTACGGTGGTGGCCAGGTAGCTCGAGGTTCCGTGGGCGGCGAGAAAACGGCCGATGGCGTGGAGGGCCTGGGGCGTGGCTTCCATGACGTCGTGGCCGGCGGCGCCGTGGATATGGACATCGAAAAAAGGCGGAGAGAGGGTTGCGCCGGGATAGTCGATGGCATTGGCGTGAGGCGGCGGCTGAGCCGATGCGCGAGTGGAGATGGAGGCGATGCAGCCGTCTTCGATCTCGATTACCGGATAGTCGAGGAGGCCGGTTCCGGTGAAGAGCTTCGCGGCTGTGAGCACGGTGCGCATATGCAGAGATTATTGCAGGTGCAGCGCAAGCTCAGTGAATGACGGCGCCGCTGTCCGTCCCGCGCGAGGCACTCTGTGTCCCAATCGATTTGAGGATCGCCTGAGTGGCGGCGATCTCGGCGCGGCAGGCCATCATCAGGGTGACGAGTTGAGCGAACTGAGCGTTGATGTGGAGGCGCAGTTCCGCGATCTCATGTTCGATCCGTTCATTGGCGGCGATTTGTTGCTGCTGGCTGGCGTGCACAGATTTGAGGTTGGGCAGGATTACATCGGAGAGCAGGCGGGCAATGGTTTCGAGAGGTTCTTCCATGAAGAGATTTTATGCGTGAACGTTAAGGAGCGCCTGATTACGGATAGCTGCCCGTTGGTAATGTGCGGAGAGAATGTAACGCCGCGGTGAAGCGCAAACGAAGGTGGATTTGCTATGGTTTTCGCATGAATAAATGGGTTGTGCTGGCGATTGCGATTGCGGTGCCGGTTGGCGCTTCGGAAATGCTTGGGGCGCAGACGGTGAATCTGCCCACGAGCAAGGAGTTGATCGGGGAGATTCCGGGGCATCCGCAGAGATTGAACAGCCTGCCGATGTCGATGGCGGTGTCTCCTGACGGGCGTTATGTGGTGACGGTGAATGCCGGCTATGGGACGTATGAGTCGCAGTATCAGCAGTCGCTGGCGGTGATGGATACACAGACGGGAGTGATCGAGGACTTTCCGGATGCGCGGACGCTTGCGCAGTTGGCGAAGCAGACGCTTTATTCCGGGCTGGCGTTCAGCCGGGATGGAAAGCATGTGTACGCGAGCATGGGATCGACGTCAGACCCGGTTGGCGATGGCAAAGACAAGGCCGGCAACGCGGTGGTGGTGTATAGCTTCATCGCGGGAAAGATCGCGCCGGAGCGGCTGATTCATTTGCCGCTGCAGCAACTGGCGGCGGGGAGAAAGACGAGGCTGATCGGGGGGACGGAGGGCGACAAGGGAGTGCCGTTTCCGGCGGCGATTGCGGTGGTTGGCCCTGCAGGGCGCGAAATGCTGCTCGTAGCTGACAACCTCTCCGACGACGTGGTGTTGCTCAATCTCGATACCGACGTAATCGAGAAGCGGTTCGATCTTTCAGAGAGCAATGCCGTGCCTGGGACGTATCCGGTGGGGCTGGCGGTGAGCAAAGACGGCAGGCGGGTGTTTGTCGCGCTGTGGAACGCCTCAGAGATTGTGGAGCTGGATTTGGCGAAGGGAACAGTGGGGCGCAGGCTGGCGCTGCTTAAGCCGGAAAGTGCGGTGGCGCCGGGAACGCATCCGTGCGCGCTGGAATTCTCGCCGGATGGAAAGACGCTCTACGTGGCGCTGGCTAATCGCGATGCGGTTGCGGCCCTGAATGTGGGCGCGGGGCCGAATGGCGGGCAGTTTTCAGTGAAGGGCTACTTCGATACGAGGCTGCCAGGGCAGAGCTATTTCGGGGCGGAGCCTGTGGCATTGGCTGTGAACGGGGATGGCAGCCGCTTGTATGTTGCCAACATGGCCAGCGATGCGGTTGCGGTGATGGACACGCGGCAGTTGACAGCGAAGGCGGCGAAGCAGGGCATGGTGGAGCCGATGGGATTTGTGCCGACGGAGTGGATGCCGATGGCTATGGCTGCGGCGGGCGGGAAGCTCTATGTGGCCACTGCGAAGGGCAAGGGCACTGGGCCGAATAACTTTCCGCAGCGGCAGACGGAGGACACCAGGCGGAGGCGGTTCAACCGGCCGACTACCTACATTGGGACGCTGCTGTATGGCTCGCTGGCGACGCTCGATGCAGGCGAGATTGAAAGAAATTTGCCGCAATGGACCTTGGTGGTTCTCGAATCGAATCGAATGAAAGCTGCGGAGGAGAAGATCACGTTTACCGGCGGGGCGCAGGACAAGATCAAGCACATTATTTACATCATTAAAGAGAACCGGACGTACGATCAGATTCTTGGCGACCTGAGCGAAGACGGAAAGCCGGTGGGCAATAGCGACCCGAAGCTGACGATGTATGGGGCGGCAATTACGCCGAACGAGCACAAGCTGGCGTTGCAGTTTGGCGTGCTGGATAACTTTTTCGACTCAGGCGAAGTGTCGGGCGACGGGCATGTGTGGTCGACGGCGGCGATCGGTTCGGATTACCTCGAAAAGACGTGGCAGCAGAACTATCGCGGCGAGCAGCGGACGTACGACTACGAGGGCGCGGTGGCCAACGACTATCCGCTGCTGCAGCGGATTCCCGACGTGAACGAGCCGGCGAGCGGCTACCTGTGGGGCAACCTAGCGGCGCATGGAAAGAGCTATTACCACTTCGGCGAGTACGTCTCGTCGACGTTTTGCAACGAAGCGCGGGTTGCCGATCCGAAGATGGGGCCGTTGATGCAAGGGCGCGACTGCAAGCGGAAGGAGATTAAGCCGGGCGAGGAGCTGCCTGCGGAATGGGGCGGCGGAGTGAACAAGTGGCCGTGGGCGATTCCGCTGATTGCGGCGAACGTGGCGACCAAGCCGGAGTTGGTGGGACATTTTGCCGAGGAGGCGCCGGACTTCAATTTGCTGGTGCCGGACCAGATTCGCGTGGAGATATTTCTGCGGCATTTGAAAGTGTGGATTGCGGAAAAAGAGCAGGGCAAAGACACGATGCCGAACTTTGTGTTGCTGCGCCTGGGCAACGATCACACGGCTGGGACGCGGCCGGGCGGTCCGACGCCGAAGTCGTCTGTAGCCGATAACGACTTGGCCGTGGGCAGGGCGGTGGAGGCGATTTCGCACTCGCCGTTCTGGGACGATACGGCGTTTTTCATTCTGGAGGACGACGCGCAGGATGGCGGCGACCATGTGGATGCGCACCGCAGTATCGCGCTGGTCGTCAGCAAGTATTCGCCGCGTGGCGGGGATGGAAAAGCATTTACCGCCGGGGCTCCATTTACCGCCGGGGCTCCTTTTGTTGACAGCCGGTTTTATACGACGGTGGCGGTGGTGCGGACTATGGAGGCGCTGCTGGGTCTGCCCCCGATGAACAACAACGATGCGTTCAGCCCGATTATAGGAAGCTTGTTTACGGGGCCGGGCGATCAGCCGGCTTACGATGCAGACTATGCGAACCGCGACAACGGGTTGATTTATACGGCCAACGCTAAGACGGCTCCGGGCGCGAAGGAGAGCACGAAGATGGACTTTCGGCACGCGGACCACGCGGATGCGCAGAAGCTGAACGTGATTTTGTGGAAGGATGCGATGGGAGATGCGGCGGTGCCGGCGATGCTGAAGGTGCGGTCGAAGAAGACGAACAAGGATGACGACGATTAGCATCGGTGACTAACCGAACCGCGCACTGCTACTAATCGTGTGCTAGATTGGTTAGCAAATTGGAAACAAAATCAAGAGCGCCCATGAAGGAATTGCGGCCCGTTTGGGCGTTCCTATGTCTGAGCGCAATACTGACTTGGACAATCTGGCTTTGGCCCATCGACGAGAGGCTGCACTTCTATCTGCGGTTCTTCGGATGGCAACTCGATTGGCCCCTAAATAATCTGACGCTGGTGGTCGGGAACTGTTTGCCAGGCGCGCTTGCTCTTGTCTGGGCAGGATTTCAGGGCAGGCAGCAGTTTCGGGAATTGGTATCGAGTTTGTTCGCATGGAGAGCCAAGCCAAAATGGTATCTTCTCGCCGTAGGACTTCCATGCGGCATATTTGTGGCAACGCTTTGTGCGATACTCCTGATTTTGCCCGCCAGGATCTCTCAGCCCCCTATCTCAGTGCTCGTCTTGGGTCTGGTCTCAATGTTCATGGGCCCTCTGTGGGAGGAGATAGCGTGGCGGGCCTTCGCCTTTAGGAGGCTTCAAACCCGATATTCGGCGTTCGTTTCGTCTTTGATTATTGGCGTATTTTGGGCAGTCTGGCATGTCCCAATGTGGGCTTTGACTCTAAACTATCTGACGATTCCTTTATTGCTGATAATCTGCCTCAATGTTGTCGCGTGGTCAGTTGTGTTTGCCTTCTTGTACATTGAAAGCGGCCAAAGTCTGCCGGTGGTAATAGTCCTGCACGGAACCTACTTGATCGCCCAAAATGAGTTAACCGGATGGCTGGGATACGGCCAGCTAACGCTGCCGAAGGACGTCGCAAAAGAGCTCCTTTATGGTCCGCAGTACGTCATTGTGATTGCGATGGTCCTCTCTGTTTGTTTGGCCGTTTTTCTAGGAAGGCGATTGCGGCGGGTACCCCGCCTTGAACATGCCGCAAAATGAGGGCACGGGACCGGCGCCGCGTGAAGCTCAGCGCGCCTGCCAGTTACACTATCGGCATGAGCAAGCGGATCGGAGTGCATCTGGGGACGGCGGGCGGGGCTTCGAACGCTGTGGAGAGGGCGCGGGAGATAGGCGCCAATACATTTCAGATTTTTTCGTCGAGCCCGCGCATGTGGCGCGCGCCTAAGGTGGACCCGAAGCAGGCGGCGCGGATGAAAGAGCTGCGCGCGGCGCATGATGTGGGTCCGCTGGTGATTCATACCAGCTACCTGGTGAATGTGTGCAGCCAAACGGACGAGGTGCGGGAAAAAAGTGTTGCCGCGTTTCGCGGGGAGATTGAGCGGGCGCTGACGTTGGGCGCCGAGTACCTGGTGCTGCATCCGGGATCGTGGAAGGGATTGACGCGCGATGAGGGGCTGAAGCTGGCGGCGGAGTCGATCAAGCAAGCCATTGACGGGCTGCCGTGGCACGGAACCGGGTTTCACATCCTTATTGAAAACACGGCGGGCGCGGAGTTTTCACTGGGCGGAAGTTTTGTGCAGGTGGCGGAACTTGTGGAGCGGCTTAAGGCGAGCGCGCCGGTGGGCGTTTGCCTGGACACTTGCCACACCCATGTTGCCGGATACGACATGGTGAGCGCGGAAGGCTACGCGGAGACCATGGAGCAGGTTGCGCAGACGGTGGGGTTTGAGGCGGTGCGGGTGTGGCACTGCAACGACGCCAAGGCGGAGCGGGGCTCGAAGCTGGACCGGCATGAGCATATCGGGCAGGGGACGATGGGGGTTGAGGCGTTTCGGCGATTGCTGAACGATGAGCGGTTCGCGGACGCTGCGTTTATCGCGGAGACGCCGGTGGATGAGCCTGGGGACGAGGAGCGGAATGTTAGGGTGCTGAAGAGCTTGATTCAGTCGTCGTAAACGTCGCGGCGATGGCCGATTTCGAGTACCAGCACCACGACGCGGTCGTCCTCAATGCGGCAGATGAGGCGGTAGTCTTCGACGCGATAGCGCCATAGGCCGGCGAGGTTTCGGCGCAGCGGTTTGCCGAATCGTCTGGGGTCCTGAGCCACGGCGATGCGTTGCCGGAGATAGCGCAAGATGGTTTGCTGAATTTTGGAGTCGAGTTTGCGCAACTCGCGCCGGGCGCGGTCGTCGAACTCGACGGTCCAGGCTTGGCCCTGACTACTTCTTGAGGTCAAGCCCCTGCTCCAGGTCGTCAAGCGTCCAGCGCTTGGCGGGGTGCTCAAGCCTGTAAAGGGCAGTGTATGTATCCTCGATTTCGTCGAGGTGGGCTTGCAGGGCTTCGCGGACATAGAAGCTTTTGGGACGCCCAGTCAGCGACGCCAGTTTCTCAAGGCGCGTTTCCATTTCGTCGGGGATGCGGACTGCAAGCATCGAGTCTCCTGCGCTTGTATAATTCGTATGACAAGTATAACACGGCGATGATCAGCTGGCTCTCGATCATCCGCAGATTGGCGATTGCGTTAACCCGTTTACACTTGAAGAGTGATGGCGGAAGATAAGGAACTGCGTTACGACCCGGCGGCGATTGAGCCGAAGTGGCAAGAGCGGTGGGCGGATGATCCGGCGCTGTATGCGGCGGAGCCCGCGGCTTGCGGCAAACCGAAATATTACGTGCTGGAGATGCTTCCTTATCCCAGCGGCGCGTTGCACATTGGGCACGTGCGCAACTATTCAATTGGCGACGCGCTGGCGCGGCATATGTGGATGCGCGGGTACAACGTGCTGCATCCGATGGGGTGGGACGCGTTTGGGCTGCCGGCCGAGAACGCGGCGCTCAAGAACAATACGCCACCGCGGGAGTGGACGCTCAACAACATTGCCGGAATGAAGCGGCAGTTTGAGCGGCTGGGCATGGGATTCGACTGGGCCACGGAGATTACGACTTGCCTGCCCGAGTACTACCGCTGGAACCAGTGGTTTTTTCTGCGCATGTACGAGCGCGACCTCGTCTACCGCAAGAAGAGCAAGGTGAACTGGTGCCCGGAGTGCGCGACGGTGCTGGCTAACGAGCAAGTGGTGGATGGGTGCTGCTGGCGGCACGAGGAGACCAAGGTCGAACAGCGCTACCTGGTGCAGTGGTTCTTCCGCATCACAGCTTACGCGCAGGAGTTGCTGGATGGGCTGGACAAGCTGGATGGGTGGCCTGAAAAGGTTCGTACCATGCAGCGCAACTGGATTGGGAGAAGCGAAGGGACGGAGGTGGATTTCTTTCTGCAGGAAGGCAGGAAGAAGAAGGGATCAGGGATCAGGGGTCAGGGATTAGGAAAGACCCGGATTCGCGTGTTTACTACGCGGGTGGACACGATTTTTGGAGCGACCAGCGTGCAGCTCGCGCCGCAACACGCGCTGGTGGCGGAGTTCACTGCCGCCAATGCCGAGTTGAAGGCGCAGGTCGAGGAGATGATCGAGCAGCAGAAGAGCGCGCGCGAAGCCGGCGATCTGGGAGCTATCGAAAAGCACGGGGTACCGACCGGGCGTTTTGCAATCAATCCTTATAACGGCGAGCGTGTGCCCATCTGGGTGGCCAATTACATTCTTGCCGACTACGGGACGGGCGCGATCATGAGCGTGCCGGCGCACGATGAGAGGGACTTCGAGTTTGCGCTCAAGTACGACCTGCCGATTGTGCAGGTGATTCATCCCGAGGACAAGACGCTGGCGGTGGTGCTGCCTTTTGTTTCCGAAGAAGGCGTGCTGGTGAACTCCGGCGAGTTCGACGGGATGACGTGCGCGGAGGCTCAAGAAAAGCTTCAGGAGATTGCCGAGGCGGGCGGATTCGGCAAGGCCGCGGTTACGTTCCGGCTGAAGGATTGGGGGGTGAGCCGGCAACGCTATTGGGGCACGCCGATTCCCATGATTTATTGCGAGCATGACGGGCTGGTGCCGGTGCCGGACTCGCAGTTGCCGGTGTTGCTGCCGGAGCGGATCGAGATTACGCAGCAGGGCGGATCGCCGTTGGCGCGGGTTCCGGCGTTTCTGAACACGACGTGTCCGAAATGCGGCGGGCCGGCGAAACGCGAGACCGACACGATGGATACGTTTGTCGACTCGAGCTGGTACTTCTATCGCTATACAGATTCGAAGAACGACCGCGAGCCGTTCGATCCGGCCATCGTTAGGTACTGGTTTCCCATCGACCAGTACATCGGCGGCGTGGAGCACGCGATTCTGCACCTGATCTACTCGCGGTTCTGGACCAAGGTGATGCGCGATCTGGGGCTGGTGGAGAACGACGAGCCGGTGCGGCGGCAATTCTCGCAAGGCATGGTGATCAAGGACGGCGCCAAGATGTCGAAGTCGCGGGGCAACGTGGTCTCGCCCGACGACATGGTGGTGCGGTTCGGCGCGGACGCCACGCGCATGTACGCGCTGTTTGCCGCGCCTCCGGACCGGGATTTGGATTGGCAGGAAGACGGCGTGGCCGGGGTGAGCCGGTTCCTGTCGAGGGTCTACAGGATCGCGATGAAGTATGCGCCGGTGGCGAAGGCGGGTCGTGGTCGGCAGGAAGATTCTCATGCAGGGACTTCGCTGAAGCTGCTGCGCAAGCTGCACCAGACGATTGCCAAGATCACGCTGGACTTTGAAGGCCGCTGGCACTTCAATACTTGCATCGCGGCGATTATGGAGCTGGTCAACGAGATTCAGGCGGCGGATGCGCAACTGGCTTCAGGCGAAGTGAGAGCGCCGGTGGTGGATGAGCTGCTGCGAACGCTGGTGCTGCTGCTGGCGCCTTTTGCGCCGTATCTGGCGGCGGAGTTGTGGGAAGAGCTGGGCGGGGAAGGCTCGGTACTTCGGGCGCCGTGGCCGAAGAGCGATCCGGTATTGGCCAAGGAAAACGAGCTGGAGATCCCGGTGCAGATCAACGGCAAGCTCGTCCATGTGGTTCGCGTGGCCGCCGATGCCGATGTAAAGACGATTGAGGTGGCGGCGCTGGCGGATGAGAAGGTCAAGACGCGAATTGCGGGCAAGACAGTGTTCAAGCTGATTGTGGTGCCGGGCAAGCTGGTCAACCTGGTCGTGAAGTAACATGGCTGCTCCGTTGCGCGGAACGCAATCGCTGGTGGGGCAGATGGGCTGGGTGTTTGCACGGCCGTCGCTGACGCTTCTCGAGGTCGGGTGGCGGTGGGTCTTCGGCATTCCGTTTCTTATGGTTTGCTGGAGCCAGGCGCAACGGATACTGGCTGAACTTCCGCTCAATTCCACGGGGCTGAATGTGATCGATGCGCAAAACCCATGGGTGGCCGCAACGCAGCTTGCACACGTGTGGGCGATGTACCGGCCGCACATTGCCGGGGTGCTCGAATGGCTTGCGCCGGCGGGAGCGCTGGGGTGGGTGGTCATCTCAGGGCTAGGCCGCAGCGCCGTGCTGAAGCGCATGGAAGACGGATTGAGTTTCCGGCCGGTCGGGCTTCGGGTCTTACAGATGATGGCGTTGCAGGCGGTGTTCCTGTTGGGGCTGCTCGCAGTTTTCTGGGGCTGGTACCGCTCCATTGGGTGGGTCGCGGGCACGCACATCATGGCTGGCGGCGAGCCGGACCTTATTGGGTTCTCCTTCTGGGCGATCTTTCTTTCGCTGGGCTTCTATACGCTGTGGGCGCTGGTGAGCTGGGCGCTTTCGATCACGCCGCTACTGATGCTGCTGGAGAACCGCTCCGCGGTTTCGGCGCTGGGGCAAAGCGTCAGGCTGGGAAAGGCGTTTTCAGGCAAGCTGGTGGAGATCAACCTGGTGATGGGCATTGTGAAGCTGGCGCTGATGGTGCTGGCGATGGTGCTCTCGGCCGCGCCGCTGCCGTTCAGCGATCAACTCGGCACGGACACGCTGCATGGGATTGGCGCGGCGGCGCTCGTTTTCTATTTTGTGGCGAGCGACTATTTTCAGGTGGTGCGGTTGAGGGGGTTTGTGGAGTTTTGGAGGATGTTCAGGAGCAGTGGGACAGCAGGGTAGTTAAATCCGAGGCATGACAGTATTGAACTTGGTGAGGCTTTGTCCGAAGACCCACTCATGGCGATAAGGCCGCCATGAATGGGGCACAGCTTTCCTGTTCAGTCGGGAAAATGGCCCGATGGGCGGATTTGAGTTTCATCGCGGATGATCCTGCCACTTCGAATCGGCCAGAACAACGGAGGTTTCGATCTGGCGTTCAGGGATGGCCCAATACTTTCGGAGCAAGCGATCCTTTTCCGACTGACTGACCAGTTGAAAACCGTGCTTTTCGTAAAAGCGAATCGCCCAGGTTGCATCCGCCCAGGTGCCGACCAATAGAGGGCCGATTGCCAAGCCCTGCAAGTGCGAGAGCAGAAGGCCGCCGATCCCTCGCTTCTGGCTTTTGGAAACGACGTAGGCGTGGCGGATGAGGGTGACGTCCTGAACCTGCTGAAGGCCCATTACGCCGACCAGCGTTCCGGCTTCTTCGTAGCCCCAGAACACAACTCCATCGGCGATTTCATGCTGTAGTTTTTCGATCGGCATATACGGTTCTGCCCAGCGATCCGCAGGGATGATTCCCTTATAGGCTTGAGCGCCGTCGTTGACGATGGCCCAAATGCTTTCGAAATCGGGGTCGCCGCAGCGTCGAATCATGCAAACCTGGCCTTGCATACATCCATCCGGGAATTCGTGGGCGGAGAGAAGACTACGATTATTTCTTGGACGGCCCGTATCGCGAAAGGTACGCCTTCAAAACATCTTCAATCGAATGACCAGGTACTTTTTGGGGTCGTCGCGCATTCCCTTTATCAACTGCTGGGCCCGGTCCATGGTCTGGTCTGCGTGATCGTATAGGGCGCGATTCTGGGCGAGCTGACCGAGGGTGCCCTTGCCCTCCTCGACCCCCTTCAGGATGTTGTCGAGCCGGGTGACAGTGTCATCCAGCTTCTGCGCGAACTCAGGATCTTTGGCGAGCTTGCCCAGGCTGCCCTTGCCGGCGTTGATCTCGGCCACGAGCTCATTGGTGTTTTTGACGGCGGAGTCCAGGTTGTTATAGAGCGAGTCGTCTTTGAGGAACTTGCCGGCGCTGCCCTTGCCTTCATTCAGATCGTCAGTGATTTTGTAGAGCCTGTCGATGGCTGCATTGGCGCGCGTGTAAAGCGTGTCGTCGGTAATCAGCTTGCCAAAGCTGCCCTTGCCGCCGGCCATGGCGCTGGTGATGGTCTGGAGATCGCCGGCGATGGCGTCGATTTTGTGGTAGAGATCGGGATTGTTGATGAACTCGCCGGCGGTTCCTTTTTTGGAGTTCAGCGTATCGACCAAGACTTCGACTTTGGCCATCAGCCTCGAGATCTGCTCGATGGAACCCTCGCTGGTGCGGATCACGTCCTGGATGCTGGGCGATCCGGTGGCCTTGAGTTCGGCGTTGTTAGCCGGAGGGGGCCCGGAGGCATGTTCGGAACTGAGATCGACGTAACTGTCTCCGAGAACGCCGGCCTGATCGATGGAAGCGGTTGAGTCAGTGTGCAGCTTGGAAGCGTAGTGGTGGTCCACCTGCATGGTGACTTCAACTGGCGTGGGGTTGCGAGAGGGGACCACCAGCACATGCGTGACATTGCCGATGGTGACGCCTTCGAGGGTAACCACCGCGCCATCTTTGACCCCGGCGGCGTTTTCGAAGTAGGACCGGAGCACGAGCTTGTGTGAAAACAGCCCGCCGGTGGAGCCGGACATAAGAATAATGATCCCGGTGAGCACAGCCATGGCCACCAGGACCAGCGCGCCCACTCTCAGTTGCGACCATTGGATCTCTTTACGGCTTGGCACGTGTTTCCCTCTTGCTCAATGGATGCTGTTTCCGCCTTGAGGATAGCAGACCGGCCGACTTTAGAGGAGGCTCTAAGGAAGCTCCGAGCAAGCCTACCCTTGCGAAAAACCATCCCTCAGGGGCTAAGGCCCCGTTGATTTTATGGCACTTTACGGCACGCCTAAAGTCGTGCCCTTTCAAAACATGGCCTTAATCAGAGGTTCCCTAATTCCCGTCTTCAAGCAGCACGCTGGCCATGGCAAGGCTGGCGGTGTGGGTGATGGAAAGGGCCGCGTGGGCTACGCCCAGGCGGGCGGCGATTTGGGCGGCGCGCCCGTGAAACACGATGTTTGGCCTGCCGCTGGGCTCGCGAACTACTTCGATCTCAAGCCAGCTTACGCCGTAACTGATACCGGTTCCCAGAGCTTTGGCGCCAGCTTCTTTGGCGGCAAACCGGGCGGCAAAGCTCTCGGCGGAGTTGCGCTTGCGGCGGCAGTAAACCTGTTCCGCGCGGGTGTAGACGCGGTCGAGAAAACGGGCTCCATAACGGTCAATGGACCGTTGGATTCGCCCAATCTCGATCAAATCGATTCCGGAGCCGACGATCATGATTCTTATAAAGCTACAACATTCCACAATTGTTGCGATTGCGGACATCAGGAGCGCTGTTTCGGGCGGGTGAGTTGAGGCCCAAGGGAGGGTCGCCGGCGCTCATCCAATTACTAGTGCAAGGGGCTTTAGGCGGCCGGGAAGGGAGGATGTTTCAAAGCAGGGCAGGTGGCGTTCGACTCCAGCACATTTTTGATGCGCTCGTGGAGGGCACCGATAAGGCCGGAGTGAGGCTCACTATGCTGGATTTTAACGGGGGACAGGCAACAAGCATTCCTTGGGCGATGCAAATGAAAGCTCTCAGCGTTGAAGAGCCGACGCATTTGGTCAAGACTTTGACGGGAGCGATCCTTGGCTGCGGCGGATGGGTGCTGAGCCGCGGCGCTAACGATACGGGCATGGTGAACATGTTGTTCGAATTCGAGCGGCAGGCTTGCGTAGACATCTACGCCGTGTTGATTGCCGCCGGAATCGACCTGAGCCAGGCCGGGCACATTCGATTTACCGAACTCTGCCAGTGCACGCGTAACCAGCCGCAGGAATGCGGAACCGAGATTGCGAGCGTCGACTTGGAGATACAGACATTTCCCGTGGAGACGGCGTACGGCGCATTGCGGCGCGAGGCAGCCTGACCCCGGTCAACAGAGTTGCCTGCGCATGCCCGGTTCGATATTAAAACAAGAAGGGAATAAATCGCTTGGTCGATGCCATGTAGCGGACGTATGGTTCGCCAAAGTGCTGAAGATTCTCCCGCTCCTCGGCAATTGCCGTAGCCACCAGAAAGCCGCTCGCACCCACGGTCAGGGCAATCGAACCAAGCCCAAACGGATGCTTGAGATAGGCACTCCACGCCAGCGCCAGCAACGACCCATAGAGAGGGTTCCGGATCCAGCGATACGCGCCTACCGTGACCAGCGTGGTGGTGTTCTCAATGGGCAGATTGGCGCCCCGCTTAACGGTTTGCGCCGGCCTGCCGACGACGCGCAGCAGCCGGAAGCCTTCGATCGCCAGCCAGATTGAGACGGCTCCAAGCAGCCAGGCCGCCAGTTGACGGGTTGAGAGCGGGCTGAGAAACCACAGCGGGGCGTTCAGCAGGATAAGAACCAGCAGCAACTCAAACGCAAAGAAGCGATAGAAACCGTGGGTGCGCCAGTCCCTGAGCGACCGCCATGACAGCGGAAGGATAGCGACCGATGCGGCGAAGAACAGAGCGGCTCGCAACATGGGGTCCGCCTTTCTTGGGAAAGCTGGACGCGAAGAAGATTACCAGAAAACCGGCAAGCCGATCAGCCCGCCTCCACCAATCCGTACCGTCGCTGCCAGGCCTCTTTGAGCCGAGCCCAAACGCGGGCGCGTTCGGCCTCGGTAACTTCAGAGGTCTTGACGCGATCGGAGGCGGGGGTGTTGGCGAAGCGGTCGGCTTCAATCTTGGCCAGTTCAAGCAACTGGCGGTCGCGGACCAGGTTGGCAACGCGAAAGTCGGGCAGGCCGGCCTGCCGGGTTCCAAAGAACTCGCCGGGGCCGCGCATGGAGAGGTCAAGCTCCGCAAGCTCGAATCCATCCTGAGTGCGAACCATGGCGTTGAGCCGCTCTTCGGCAAGGGGCATGACGCGCGGCCCGGTGATGAGAATGCAGTAGCTCTTCGCTGCGCCCCGGCCCACGCGGCCACGCAACTGATGAAGCTGCGCGAGGCCGAAGCGCTCTGCGTGCTCGACCACCATGACGGTGGCGTTGGGGACATCGACGCCGACCTCAATAACCGTTGTGGCTACCAGCACATCGATCTCGCCGCGCTGAAAGCGGCGCATGGTGATTTCTTTCTCGTCGGCGTCGAGGCGGCCGTGTAGAAGGCCCACGCGCAAGCCGGCGAGCGGGCGTGTGCGAAGCTTTTCGTGCATTTCGACAGCGGACTTCAGGCCGGATTTGGCCCCCGGATTCGCCTCTTGCGCGGAATGCGGAAACAGTTCCGGGGACTTGCCCTTGCGAGCGGTTTTGCGGGCGGGCGCGATGGACGGTTCAACATCGTTGTCCGGCTCGTCGTGGGAGAAGTCGAGCTCAGGCTGGTCTTCTTTTGTGCCCTCAATGACGGGGTAGACGATGTAGGCCTGGCGGCCTTTGGTCACCTGCTTGCGCACGAAATCCCATACCTCTTCGGCACGCTCACCGGGAACACGGCGGGTGACGATGGGCGTGCGGCCGGGAGGCAGTTCGTCGAGAACGCTCAGGTCAAGGTCGCCGTACAAGCTAAGCGCAAGAGTGCGCGGAATGGGCGTTGCGGTCATCACCAGCATGTCGGGCTCGGCCCCCTCCGTGCCATCGGGCTTGGGCTTCTTCATCAGCTTGAAGCGCTGCAGAACGCCGAAGCGATGCTGCTCGTCGACGACGACGAGGCCGAGCCGGTCGAACTCGACCTTTTCTTCGATCAACGCGTGGGTGCCAATGACCAACTGCGCCTCGCCGCGATTGATGAGTCCGCGAGTGTGGCGCTTGCGGTCTTCGTCGAGCGAGCCAGTCAACAGGACGATTCGATAGCGGCGGGAGGAACGCTCGAGCAACTTGCGCGCGGCGAGAAAGTGCTGGGTGGCGAGAATCTCGGTGGGCGCCATAAGCGCGGCCTGGTAGCCGTTTTCAATAGCCAACAGCATGGCCTGCAAGGCCACGATGGTCTTGCCCGATCCAACATCGCCTTGCAGCAGGCGGCGCATGGGACTGGGCCGGCGCATGTCGCCGACGATCTCGCCCAGGGTGCGCTTTTGCGCGGCGGTGGGATGGAACGGCAGCACCTCGCGGATAGCTTCGCGGACTTTGAGGTTGGGGTCGAACGCGATGCCGGCGCGCTGCCTCATGCGGCGGCGTTTCAATTCCAGACCCAGTTCGAGAAAGAAGAGCTCTTCAAAGATCAGGCGGCGGTGGGCCGGCGTGGAGGCGCTCTGCAGTTGGGCGAAGTTGGTCCCTTCGGGCGGGAAATGGACTTCGCGCAAAGCAGTTTCGCGGTCGGACAAATCGAGACGGGTCAGCATCTCGCGGGGCAGGCACTCGGGAACGGCGCCGCGCATGGACTCAAGCAAATTGAAGATGACCTTGCGCTGCCAGCGCGAGGTGAGGCGGTTTCCGCCCAGGGATTCATAGACCGGAGTAATGCGGCCCACTTCAAGCAGGCGCGCTTCGGCATCGTCGGTAGCATCGGGCAGGATTTCGAATTGCGGCTGAATCATTTTTGGGTTGCCGGTGGAGCGCGACGGCTCGACCTTGCCGAATAGGGCCACGGTCTGGCCGGCGTGAAACTTGCCGTCGAGATAGGTTGCGTTGAACCAGATGCATTTCAGGCTCAGTCGGCCCTGGCCTACGGTCATTTCAAAGATGGGCATCTTGCGGGTGCGGAGCAGGATGGCGCCGCGGACCTCGGCGATGACGCTGGCGGTTTCGCCGGGCACGAGTTCGTCGAGGCTGCGCGGGTTGAGGCGGTCTTCATAGCGAAAGGGGAGATGGTAGAGCAGGTCTTCGGCGGTGAGGATTGCCTTGGCGGCGAGCATCTCCGCCACTTTCGGTCCCACACCTTTTACGTACATCGCCGGAGTGTCGAGGCTGGGCACAGTTTGGATGCTACAACCGGGCGGCGGGTGGGGTCGAATGGAGGGTCAGATAGTAGAGGAATCTTGCTTGCCTTGCAGACCTTTGAGCAGTTTGCTAAAGGCAGCCTGGTAGGTGCCGTGGTTAGTCTTCCAGTTGCTGAAGTCGGGGATGAAGTACTCGCGAATCTCGCGGGCGGAGCTCTTTCCGATATCGGAATCGAAATACTCCCATTCCCGGATCGTCTTGTATGGGCAGAGTGCGACGGGGAACAGGACTTCTCTCTTCTGCTCGATCTCGCGCTTTCGTGCGATGGCGATCTCCGTTCTCACCCATTCACTTTCCATGCTGGCTTTCGAGAGGATGAGCAACAGTTTGTCGTACATGCGGATAGCGTCGTCAATCTGGCTATGAATCTTCCTGCCTGGGAGCATTTCGTGGGGAGCAAACCAGCAGCGGACTCCATTATCCTGCAAGTCGGCGTGGAGACGCTCGGCGAATTCCTGATCCTTGGTTGAGTAGCTGATGAACAGGGAGTAGAATTCGATGCCCGTGCCAACCAGTCCAGCCATGTTCTCGATGAAGAAATCGGGAACGCCGCATCCGCGAAGAAAGATGTGCGGAATCTTGCCTTTGGATTTGTAGATTGTGTCGATGCCGATGCTGGATGGACCACTGTACACCAAGGTTTCCAGCCCGATGACTGCGCTTAAATCGACATCCGCGAATGTCGTGTACCCAACTCTCGATTCGGTAAAATCAGTCCGGTCGAGATTCGCCCTGCTGAGGTTCGACTCGCGTAGATCTGCCCCATTGAGGTACGCCCCGCGAAGGTCCGTTACGCTGAGGTTCGCCCCGAAGAGGTCCGCCCCGCGGAGATCCGCCGCGCGCAGGTTTGCCCTGGAAAGATTCGCCCTTCTGAGGCTCACACTTCGGAGGTCTGCCTCACTGAGGTTTGTCCTTCGGAGGTCCGCTTTGCGTAGCTTTGTCTTACGGAGATCCGCCCCAGAAAAGTCTGGGAATACCTCGAAGTTCTTTTTACGCCATTCATTCCATGCTTCTACACCTTCTTTTTTGTGTTCTTTCAGGATCGCAAGATGCTCGGGGTTGGCCATGACTCCACATGCTAGCACCAAGCTAGCGCGCTGGCGCGATCTTTAGTGGATTTGCAGGGAAGATCTCGAAGTTAGGATGTAACTGCCTTGAGCGGCGCTCAGGACTTGGCGAGGAAGTAGGCTTCTACGGCTTGGATCAGGGAGGCGCGATCGAGATAGGGCTTCTTGCCCTCGAATTTTGCGGCCCAGCAGATCTGATTGACGATGTCGCGGGGATAGCAGGCGCGCAACTCCTGCTTCAACGTGCCCTTGATTATCCCTATGAGATTGTCGACGATCCCGGCTTCGCCCTTGATTCCGCGCTCGGCGATCACGCGGCGGTAGATCTCGCGGAAGTGATCGTCGGTTGTCTCGCCGACCTTGATCTTGGTTTGAATCCGGCGCAGGAAGGCGGGATCGACCAACTCGAAGGGATCGAGGTTGGAGGCAAACACGACCAGCATCTCGAAGGGGATTTCAATTTTCTTTCCGCCCGCCAGGGTGAGGAAGTCGATTCTGCGATCGAGCGGAACAACCCAGCGGTTGAGCAGCTCCTCGGGGCGCAGGCGCTGGCGGCCGAAGTCGTCGATGATGAGCACGCCGTTGTTGGCTTTCAACTGCACGGGGCCAACATAAAACTTTGTAAGTGGATTGAATTCCAGCTCGAGCATTTCGGAGGTAAGCTCGCCGCCGACCAGAATCGCCGGGCGGTTGCAGAGCACCCAGCGCTCATCGTGATCCTCGGGTTCCTCATCGGCGACGCGATTATGAATTGCGGCATCGTAGATGGTGATGATCTGGCTATCGACTTCGACTGCGTAGGGCAGCCAGACGTCTTCCTCAGAGACGACACGCGTCAAGGTCTCGGCGATGGTGGTTTTTCCGGTGCCGGCGGGTCCATAGAGGAAGAGCGATGAGCCGGAGTTGAGCGCCGTTCCCAACTGCCACAGGATCTTTTCGTCGATGACAAGATGGGCAAAGGCGCGCTCGACGTCGGCCGGGCGCACCACAACGTTTTTGACGCTCTGCTTTCTAACCCGGTCGATGTAAGTTGCAAGGGTTACGGGAGCGGGGCCGGTGTAGTGACTTATAGTAAGTAACTCCATGGCGCGCGTTCTACCCTGCGAAGTAATGGCGATATTGGGAATGTTATGGTCCATCCCAGTTACCTGACATAGCTGCTCGGCTCGCATGCGAAGAAAGAGCTCGGTGGTCACCTCGTAACTGAGGCGGGTGAACTTCGATAACTCGAGAACGGAGAAGGGGCCGGAGAGATAAAGAATCTTCAATGCAAGGTCTTCGAGAACGGACTGACGGACGCCCGTCTCCTTGACAGTCCGAGGCCTATATGCCGGCCCTTCTGCTTGAGCAGATTTGAAATCGTTAATCTGGAGAAGATTTTCCATTCGTTTTGCCGACACCTATTGCCAATATATCGCTCAACGAGATGGAATTAGCGACTTCTCCCACCAAAGTGGCACGCCAAAACCGGAATAAAGCCATGAAGGAACCATGGAATATGCGATCAGGTTTGGCGAGGAGCGGGACCGGGCGGTAGCGGGTCAATTTGAAAGCACACTCCCTCAGGGGCTAAAGCCCTTGCTCGTTTTGCTTGGCTTATGTACGGGCTGAAGCCCGTACCCTTCAACTGAAGCCCGTACCCTTCAACTGAAGCCCGTACCCTTCAACTGAAGCCCGTGCCCTTCAACTGAAGCCCGTGCCCTTCAACTGAAGCCCGTGCCCTTCAACTGAAGCCCGTGCCCTTCAACTGAAGCCCGTACCCTTCAACTGAAGCCCGTACCCTTCAACTGAAGCCCGTACCCTTCAACTGAAGCCCGTGCCCTTCAACTGAAGCCCGTACCCTTCAACTGAAGCCCGTGCCCTTCAACTGAAGCCCGCTTACCCCGTACACAAGTAGCGCCGATCTCCAGGCCGGGTGTCTTGCGGGCCTCCTGGCACGCACACAGACCCTGGCGGCGTGGACGCCGCCAGTGCGGCCGCTCTGGAGAGCGGCGCTACTCGAATGCGCAATCTACGGATATGCTCTTACTCCAATCCTGGACGGGACGAGTGTGCTGAGCGCGTGCTTTGTTACACTTCATCAGAGGCCGTTTCCCGAGCTATGCGGAGTTGTCATGGGGAGAAAACGGCGGGAGAATCCATGCCAGTTGTTGAACTCGCCGGGGTGACCAAAGCTTACGAGAATAAGGTAGCTGTCGACAACCTGAGCTTATCCATCGATGCGGGCCAGATGTTTGGCCTGCTGGGTCCGAATGGCGCGGGGAAGACCAGCTCGATCCGAATGATGATGGGGATCACGGTTCCCGACACGGGGCGCATCAGCCTGTTTGAGAGGCCGTTTGAGCGCAAGAGCCTTGAGCGCGTCGGCTATCTGCCCGAGGAGCGCGGCCTATACAAGAAGATGAAGGTCATCGACCAATTGGTCTTCTTCGGGGAACTGCATGGGCTGACGGCGGCGGAGTCGAATAAGCGCGCGACCGAATGGGCTGACCGCATGGAGATTGCCGACTCTCTGCACAAGCGGACCCAGGAACTTTCAAAGGGCATGCAGCAGAAGATTCAGCTCATCTCGACGCTGCTTCACGATCCGGGCCTGATTGTGATGGACGAACCGTTCAGCGGGCTGGACCCGGTGAATACGGCGCTGGTGGAGCGCACACTGCTAAGGCTGAAGGCCGAGGGCAAGGCGATTCTGTTCTCGACCCATCGCATGGACCAGGTGGAAAAACTGTGCGACTCGATCTGCCTGATCAACAACGGCGCGGCGGTGCTCTCCGGCAAGATGCGGGAGATCAAGGCGAGCTACGAGCGCAACCGCGTGATTGTCGAGTTTGAGGGCAGCACCGCATTTCTGAACAGCGATGAGATCGCGGAAGCGAAGAACTTTTCCGGCCATGCGGAGATCAAGCTAAAGCCGCATGGCGATGCGCAGAAACTGCTGCATGAGGCAGCTGCCGGAGCCAAGATTTATCGCTTCGAGCTGGTCGAGCCGTCGCTCGAGGAGATCTTCATTCAGACTGTCGGAGGCAAGGCCGATGCGTAACATGCTGTTGATTGCCAGGCGCGAGTACCTTGAACAGATACGCGGCAGAGCGTTCAAATTCTCCACGGTGCTGGTGCCGGCGCTGATCTTCGTGATGCTGGGTGTGAGTTACTTCACCGGCCACCATGCCGAAACGGGCAAGCACATTGCCATTGCCGCGGACAGCGCGCCGCTAGCCAACGCCATCCGCGGGCAGATGCTCGACGACAAGGAAGCGAAGTTCACTGTCGATGTGGTCGCGCCCGCAACCGCGGATGAGCGCGCGGTTTTGCTGCGACAGGTTCAGAACAAGTCCATCGACGGACTGCTCTCGATAACATCTTCAGCGGGCAAGACGACGGCAGCCTATACCTCCCAATCAGCCGGCGACTTTGATACCGCCGAGCAGTTGAAACGCGCGCTGAACCAAGGCTTGATCGATCAGCGGTTGATCGCCAGGGGGTTGAGTCCGGCTGAAGCCGATGCGCTGCTGAAAGCCGTCTCCATCGAAACGCTGCAGATGAACAAGCAGGGCAAGTCGGCTAAGAGCAACGGGATGGCGGCGTTCTCCAAGGCATTCGCCATGGCCTTTCTGCTCACCATGCCAATCCTGCTCTATGGCATGGATATGGCCCGCTCGGTGATCGAGGACAAGAGCTCGCGGATCTTCGAGGTCATGCTTTCCGTGGCCCGTGCCGACGATCTGCTCACCGGCAAGCTGCTCGGCGTGGGCGCGGTGGGGCTGACGCAAATTGCCATCTGGGCGGCCGCGGCGGTGCTGATCACAGGCTCCGCGCTGGCCGCGCCTTTGCTCACCGGCGATTTCGCGATTCATATCTCCTGGGCGGAAAGTCTTCTGTTTCCGCTGTACTTTGTGCTCGGCTTCTTTTTATACAGCGCGTTCTTTTCCGGCTTGGCCGCCACCTGCGAAACCGCGCAGGAGCTGCAGATGTATGTGCCGCTGGCGGTGATTCCTGTCTGGCTCAGCTTCGGCATTCTTCCCTTCCTGCTCAGCGATCCCGGCTCGGTGTGGGCCATTGCGCTGTCGCTCTTCCCGCCCACCGCGCCTTTCATCATGATCCCGCTGATGGGATTGCAGACACCGCCGCTTTGGCAGTTTGCGGCGTCCATCGGCCTGCTGATCGCCGCCATCTGGGCCGTTCTCTGGGCATCATCGCGCCTTTATCGCGTGGGCATTCTGATGTACGGCAAGCGGGCTACGCTTCCGGAACTGCTGCGCTGGCTGCGCTATAGCTAGATGGCGGATTTAGCGGAGACAGCGGAGTTGGCGGTGTTAGCCGGAAGCTAAGACCTTTCCACTAGAATCATCTGAGTGATTGACGAGCCCAAATTCACTTTCTTCCAGCGCCTTGTGCTGGCCGTGGTTCCGCGCCTGGTGTGGGCGCTTTTATGGGTCGTGAGCCTTACCTGGCGCTTTGAAGAGATTGCGGTCGAGGGCGTGACTCCGCTTATATTCGGGCTGGGTGCGGGGGCGCGGATTTTCTGTTTCTGGCACCAGTGCGTGTTGCCTTGCACTGTTTATTACCGCCGGTCGCATGCGACTATTCTTATCAGCCGCAGCTTCGATGGCGAGCTGATTACGCGCATTCTCGAGCTGTTCGGGTTTCATGCCGTGCGCGGTTCCAGCTCGCGCGGCGCGAAGGAAGGTCTGCTGGGCCTGGCGCAAGTGATTGAAAGCGGCGGACCGGCAATTTTTACCGCCGATGGTCCGCGCGGCCCGATTTATCGCACCAAGATGGGCCCCATCAAGTTGGCGCAGACGACCGGCGTGCCGATCGGCTGCTTTCACCTTGAACCCGAGCACGCATGGACGATGCGGTCGTGGGACAGATTTTTGGTGCCCAAGCCATTCACGCGGATTGTAGTGAGTTGGGGGCCATGGACGCGGGTTCCGAGCGATCTTGCGGCTGACGAGTTTGAGCCGAAGCGCGAAGAACTCAACGCAGCCATCGAGATTGCGCGGATGCGGGCCTTGGAATACTTCGGGAAGGGTTTGGGATGACGGTGCTTCGCGTTGCCGATTTCGACTTCGACCTGCCTCCGGAGTTGATTGCGCAAGAGCCGCTACCGGAGCGCGGGCAGAGCCGCATGCTGGCGATGGATCGGGCGACTGGAGCTTTGCAGGATGCGAAGTTTGCGGATTTTCCATCGCTACTGGAGTCAGGCGACCTGCTGGTACTCAACGACACGCGCGTGATTCCGGCGCGGCTTTACGCCCGGCGTACGCTGCGGCGCGACCGAGAGAAACCGACCGGGCGCATTGAAGTATTGCTTACCGAGCCAGCCGGGGAAGATCAATGGCGAGCGCTGGTGAGACCAGGCAGAAAGGTTGCCATTGGCGAGGTCTTGCTTTTTCACGATGCGACCGGCGGAGTTGCGCTGGAGGCAGAAGTGCTGGAGCGGGGTGCATTCGGCGAGCGGGTGCTTCGCTTTTCTCCGGTCTACGATTTTTTTGCCGTTCTGGACCGCATTGGGCACATGCCGCTTCCGCCGTACATCCGGCGCAATGACGAGGCGGAAGACCGCAAGCGTTATCAGACCATATATGCCTCGGGAGAGCGCGGGTCAGTAGCTGCGCCCACGGCCGGGCTGCACTTTACCGAGAACGCGCTGGTCGAATTGGCGGCCAGGGGCGTGGAGATTGCGCGCGTCACTCTGCACGTTGGCCTCGGCACATTTGCGCCGCTGCGCGTGGAGACGCTGGACGAGGTTCGCCTGCATCGCGAGCGCTACACGCTGCCGGCAGAGACGGCAGAGGCAGTGAATCGAGCCGTCCGCGAGGGGCGCCGCATTGTGGCTGTCGGCACCACGGTGGTCAGGACGCTGGAGACCGCGGCGCTTGAGGCTGGCGGAGGTGAACTGAGGCCGCACTCCGGCGCGACGGAGATCTTCATCTCGCCCGGATTTGAGTTTCGCCTGGTGGGCGGGCTGCTTACCAACTTCCACCTGCCGCAGTCGAGCCTGCTGATGCTGGTGAGCGCGTTTGCCGGGCGGGAATGCGTGCTGGCTGCCTATCGGCATGCGGTCGAGGCGAAGTATCGCTTCTTCAGCTACGGCGATTGCATGTTTTTATCCTGACCACTGAAAACGGTCAACTGATAAACTCGGTTTCGTGCCTGATGAATCCAAGCCGCCCGTCTTCCTGCTCGATACGATGTCGTTCATCTTTCGCGCCTACCATGCCATGCAGCGCAGCCGGCCCATGTCTACGCGCGGCGGGCTGCCCACGGCGGCCATTTACGTTTTTGTAAACATGATCAAGAAGCTGCGGCAGGATTTTGCGCCGCTCTATTTTGCGGCGGTCTTCGATGTGAGCGGAGAAGTGTTCCGCGACGAGCGGGCGCGCACCATGGGACCGCTGCGCAAATGGAATGGAAAAACGCAGAGCTTCGACGAGGTGAGCTACGAAGGCTACAAGGCCAATCGCGAAGCCATGCCCGAGGATCTTCGGCGACAGATTCCGTATATTCGCCGCGCGCTTGAGGCGCTGCGCATTCCTATTCTCGAGGCCGAGGGATTCGAGGCCGACGATGTGATCGGAACCCTTGCCAGGCAGGCGGCAGCCGAACAGCATGAGGTGTTCATCGTGTCCGGTGACAAGGACATGATGCAGCTGGTTACGCCGCAAGTGAAAATTCTCAATCCGCAAAAGGACAACCTGATTCTCGATCCGGCCAAGGTGGTTGAGACGCTCGGCGTTCCTCCGGAGAAGGTTGTGGATGTGATGGCCCTGCGCGGCGATGCGGTCGATAACATACCCGGCGCGCCTGGCATTGGCGACAAGGGCAGCGTGGAGCTGATCATTGAATTCGGCAGCGTGGAAGCGGTGCTTGAGCGGGCCGCCGAGGTGAAGCGCAAGAGCTATCGCGAATCGCTGGAGCAGAACCGCGACGCAGTGCTGTTGTCGAAGGAGCTGGTTACGATCGACAGCCACGTGCCGCTGGTGCTGGATTTGAGCGCGATGCAGACGCAGGCGCCGGATCTGGAGGCCTGCCGCGAACTCTTCACCGAGCTGGAATTCACGTCGATGCTGCGGGATCTGGCGCCTTCAGAGACAGCGCCGGTGATTGAACTGATTGAGGCCCCGACGAGTGAGCAGGCAAATGCATTTTATGCAGCGGCGCGCGAGCATGGCTTTGCTTTTGCGCTCGATGCCAAAGAGCCCGAAGCCGCGGATGACGACGAAGAAGCTCAGCGGCCAATGAGCTTCTCACTGCTTGATGCTCTAGAGACCGCGGAAAAGAAAACGCGCTCCAGTGTTGGTGTTTGCGCGAAGCCGGAGACGGCGCTCTGCCTGGCGCTCACGGCTGAGTTGCGCACGCTGCTGGAAGATCCGGCGGTGCCCAAGCGCGTGCACGATTGGAAGCTGGCGCTGCACGTGCTCAGCGGCCTTGGAGTGAGCTTGCAAGGCGCAATCGACGACACCATGCTGCTCTCTTACGCGCTTAACCCGACCCATGCCACGCAATCGCTGGCGGATGTGGCGGCTAGGCATGGGCAAGCTGCACCGTCATCGCTGGCGGCGGGCGCTGCTGCCATTCATGCGCTGGTTCCGGCGTTGCGAGCGGATGTGGAAACAGCGGGAGTCAAGCGCGTTTATGAGGAGATCGACCTGCCGCTGGCGCCGGTGCTTTTCAGGATGGAAAAGGCTGGAGTGCGCATCGATACAGGCGTTCTGGACGGGCTTTCAAAACGGTTCAGCGTGGAACTGGAACGGGTGGGCGAACGGATATTCGAACTGGCGGGGCGGCGGTTCAACATCAATTCGCCCAAGCAACTTGGCGAGGTGCTTTTCACGCATCTGGGTTTGCCGGCGCCGGCCAGCCGAGGCAAGGGCAAGGCCATTTCAACGGCTCAAGACGTGCTGGAGCAGCTGGCCGAAAAGCACGAAGTGCCCAAGCTAGTGCTCGAATACCGGCATTTATCCAAGCTGAAATCGAATTACGTCGATGCACTGCCGCTGCTGGCCGATTCCGAGTCGAGAGTGCACACGACTTTTCAGGCGGCGGCAACGGCGACGGGACGGCTGTCGTCGGTGAACCCGAATCTGCAGAACATTCCCATTCGAACCGAGTTGGGACGAGAGATTCGCGCAGCATTTACAGCCGCTCCCGGAACCGAACTGCTGTCGGCCGATTACTCGCAGATTGAGCTGCGGCTGCTGGCGCACTTCAGCAGCGATGCGCTTTTGACACGCGCATACCAGAACAACGAGGACATTCACACGCTGACGGCCAGCGAGGTCTTCGGCGTTCCTGCGGAGACCATGGACAAGGAGACGCGGGGACGGGCGAAGGCGGTCAACTTCGGCATCGTCTACGGGATTTCGGCGTTTGGGCTGGCCGCGCAGTTGGGCATTCCACAGGCGGAGGCCAAGGCTTATATCGAGCGGTACTTTGCACGTTATGTTGGCGTGCGGGCGTTCATAGAGCGGACGTTGGAACAAACGCGCAAAGAAGGTTCGGTGCGCACGCTGTTCGGGCGGGTGCGGCCGATTCCGGATATCGAGAGCAGGAATCCGAATCAGCGCGGATTCGCCGAGCGCACGGCTATCAACACTCCGCTGCAAGGCACGGCGGCCGACCTGATCAAGCTGGCGATGATCTCGATCGATTGCAAGCTCGCCGAGCGCCGGCTCAAAACGCGCATGGTGCTACAGGTGCACGACGAGCTGCTCTTTGAGGTTCCCGTGGATGAGACGGCGGAGATCGAAGCGCTGGTGCGCGCGGAGATGGAAGGCGTGGTCAAGCTGAGCGTTCCCCTGGTGGCCGACCTGGGGTTTGGGGCGAACTGGCGGGATCTGTAACAGGGATCAGAGAACAGGGGTCAGGGATCAGGGAAGAGCCCGCCTGGAGCAACCCGGATGAACTCCGGCTTCGTCAAGATAGTTCGAAAATCAAGCGCCAAGAATACGCTCACTAGGCCTAAGAACGCCTGCCTGCGCGAACGAAACTCGAAACTAACCGTAAAAATGCACGCTGGTAATTCGCCGGCGAAAGATATATGTTGACATCCAACCTATGATGGGTGCAGAGTATATGTAGAAAGACAACAGGTGCACCCAATGGGCGAAAACAAATCGGATGTTCTGCAGGGCACGCTGGACCTGATGGTGCTGAAGACGCTGGAGTCGATGGGGCCGCTGCATGGGTACGGCATTGCGCGGCGGATCGAGCAGGTGAGCAGGAACGGTCTCATCTTGAACCAGGGGACGATTTATCCGGCGCTCTTGCGCCTGCAGCAGCGGGGATGGATCAAGGCGGAGTGGGGCATGTCGGAGACCAACCGCCGGGCGAAGTTCTATGCGCTGACGCGAATTGGCCGGAAGCAGATGGCGCAGGAAACCGAGAACTGGGAGCGCATTGCGGGAACCATGGCGCGCTTTCTCGCCGTATCCGAATAGGAGACGACCATGGACCTTGTGCGGATTTTGCTGAGCCGTTGTGCGGCGCTGTTTCGCAGAGACAGACTGGATGAGGACCTCGATGAAGAACTGCGCGCGCATATCGACCTAGCCGCTGAGGAAAATGTGAAACGCGGCATGAGTGCGCAAGAGGCGCGGAACGCGGCGCTGCGAGAGTTCGGCGGCGTGACGCAGACCAAGGAGGCCTACCGCACCCAGCGAGGGTTTTCACTGCTTGCGGTACCCATGCAAGACGTCCGCTTTGGAGTGCGGCAATTGGCAAAAGCGCCGGGATTCACGTTCATCTCGCTGTTGACGCTTGCATTGGGGATTGGAGCAACTACGGCGATATTCAGCGTGGTCGATGCCGTGATGTTGAAGCCGCTTCCTTTCTCTACAGCGGATCGCCTGGTGCAGGTGGGGTCGACGATTGCGGCCACGGGCGCCGGAGGTACCGCGTCGTATTTGGATTTTGTCGATATGCGGGCGCAGAATCATGTCTTCGATGGGATGGCCGCGTTCCGAACGGGGGACTTCACATGGATCGGGCGGCGCGAGCCGGTTCTGTTGCAGGGAGCGGCGGTTTCGGCGCAACTGTTTTCCTTGCTCGCCGTGACTCCAGCTCTGGGGCGCAGTTTCCGTGCCGAGGAAGACAGCCCCGCAGCTACGGGAGGCACGGATCCCGTGATTTTGAGTTACGGCGTATGGCAGCGGGAATTCGGCTCCGATGCATCGGCGTTGGGCCGCACCATGCAACTCGGAAACCAGACATACACGGTGATTGGAGTGATGCCGAAGGGATTTCAATTTCCCATTCAGGCTGAGCCGGTTGAGATATGGACCACCATCGCCGTCGATGGCCGGGGCGGCGCGAACGCGATGATCGCGCAGCGAGGCGCGCACTATCTCGACGTCATTGGCCTGTTGAAGCCGGGCGTATCAATTCAACAAGCGCAAGCCGAGATGGCGGCAATTGCCGGCGCGCTGAGCAAACAGCATCCTGAGAACAAGGCACGCACCGTCAGGCTGGCGCCGCTGCTCGAGAGCCTGGTGGGCAATCTTCGCGCGCCCTTGATAATTCTGATGGGGGCGGTTGGATGCGTTCTTCTGATTGTGTGCGTTAACATCGCCAACCTGTTGCTGGCGCGGGCGACGGCGCGGCGCATGGAAGTGGCTGTGCGGATGGCATTGGGCGCCAGCCGCAGACGGGTGTTCGGCCAATTGCTCACCGAGAGTTTATTGCTGGGCCTGGTTGGCGGCGGCCTGGGAATCGCGGTTGCATTGGAGTTGACGAGAGTCCTGGTCGGAATGATGCCAGTCGAGATTCCGCGGCTCAATGGCGCCGGACTCGATACGAGGCTGCTCATCTTCGCGGCACTTGTGTCGATGCTGGCAGGCGTGTTGTTCGGTATCGTACCGGCGCTGCAGGCCGCGAAGGTCGGCCTGACTGAATCGCTGCAGAAGGCTGGCCGCAATTCTGCCGGCGAAGACACAGGGAGCAACTGCCTGCGGTCTTCGCTGGTGGTGAGCGAGGTCGCGATGGCGGTTACGCTGCTGCTTGGCGCAGGCCTGCTGTTGCAGAGCTTCGTGCACATGACCCAAGCGGACCCAGGATTCGATCCACATCATGTTTTGACATTTCAGATCGATGCGCCGGCGGGAATGGATAGGGCTCTGTGGCCCGGATTTTATCGAGACGTGGTGGCTCGGATCGGCGCACTTCCCGGCGTGACCTCGGCCAGTGCAGCTTTATTGCTTCCATTGATGGGAGACAACATTCGGTCGAGCATCGAGATCGAGGGGCAGCCCACGCCGATCGGCTCTCGCCCCTCGGCCGATTTCAATGCGGTTGCTCCGAACTACCTTCACACTGTGGGCACGGCGCTGGTTGAAGGCCGGGATTTCAATGCGGTCGACGATTCGAGTTCAACTCCGGTTGTCATCGTCAACCGCAAGCTGGCGCGCCTTTACTTCCCCAACCAGAACCCGATTGGGAAGCATGTTCGCCCAGGCATTGGCAATGGCTATGGATCAGGTGAGCCGCCCATGCGCGAGATTGTGGGCGTGGTGGAGGACGTGAAGCAAAGCGGTCCGGCGTCGGACACGGACCCCGCGGTGTATGCGCCCTTGGCTCAGAGCCCGTTTGACTCGATATTTATCGCGGCACGCACCGAGAGCGATCCGGCAATGATTGTCACTGCCGCGCGCCAGCAAGTAGCTTCGCTGAACAAGAACGTGCCCATCTATCACGTGAAGACGCTCGACCAATACTTTGCGGATTCGGTGGCGGAGCCGCGATTCATATCGCTTCTGCTGGGCGGCTTCGCAATGCTGGCGGTGCTGCTGGCCTGCCTTGGAGTGTATGGCGTGGTTTCATACGCGGTGGTCCAGCGCACGCACGAGATCGGAATTCGCATGGCCTTGGGCGCCGATGGCGGAAGCGTTGTGCGGGCGGTGCTGTCGAGAGGGATGCGGCTCGCGGCGATGGGCGTGGCAATCGGACTGGCCGGATCGTTTGCGCTGGTCCATCTGCTTTCGAGCCAACTGTTCGGCGTGCGTGCCACCGATCCGATGACCTTTGCCGGCGCCGCACTTGCACTGTTGTGTATCGCCGCGATGGCCAGCTATATTCCCGCGCGCCGAGCGGCGGGAGTGAACCCGATGGCAGCCCTGCGCAACGAATAGTCTGCCATCGATTTGCGAATTGAGCGTCACCAAAGGGAAAGCGGAGGAACTGGGTATGGACCTGATACGGATTCTGCTGAGCCGCATTGCGGCAATCTTCGGTAAGAGCAAGCTGGATGAGGATCTGGACGAAGAATTGCGCGCGCATATCGACCTTGCCGCTGAAGAGAATGTGAAGCGCGGCATGAGTGCGCAAGATGCGCGGACTGCGGCTTTGCGGGAGTTTGGCGGAGTGACGCAGACCAAGGAGCGCTATCGCGTGCAGCGCGGATTGCCTCGGATTGAAGCGTTGGTTCAGGATGTACGCTATGCGCTGCGGCAGTTGGTTCGCAATCCCGGGTTCACGATCACCGTGATTTTAACGCTGGCGCTTTCGATCGGGGCGAACACGGCGATTTTTTCAATTGTGAACGCGCTGATGCTGAAGAGCCTGCCTTACCCGCATGCGGAGCGGATGGGCGTGATCTTCTTGCGCATCCAAGGGCCGGGGGCGATCGATGAGCTCCACGATATTGACGGGAATCAATGGCAGTTGTTGCGCGACAACGTGCCTTCGCTGATCTCCGCGATTTCCGCGGGGCTCTCGTCCGGCGTGAATCTCCAGGCAAATGAGAACGTGCAATACGTCCATGCGGGGCGAGTATCCGCGCACTATTTCGATGTGCTGGGGATTCATTTGGCGGCCGGGCGATCTTTTTCGGAGGCTGAGGACCAGCCGCACGGACCAAAGACAGCCATTCTGAGTTACCGGCTGTGGCAAAACGTCTTTGGCGGCGACAGGGGCCTGCTAGGGCAAACGATCAAGCTGAAGAGCGAACCCTACACTGTGATCGGCGTGATGCCGGAAGGCGCGACCACTCCCCTGAATGCCGATGTGTATACCGCGCTGCAACCCGGCCAGGATGCGGAGAGCAGCGGAACGAACTTCGATGTCATTACACGGCTGCGCGACGGGGCGAGCTGGCAGGAGGCCGACGCTCAAGTCAATCGCGCTTGGGCAAGCCTGGCAGCGGATTTTGTGAAGCGGAACCCAGGATCGAGATTAAGCTACCACTCCGTTCCGCTGCAGAAGGGGCAGAGTGCGGGACTGCGGCCCAAGGCTCTGACGCTGATGCTGGCGGCAGGAATCATTCTGCTGATTGCCTGCGCCAACCTGGCCGGGCTAACGCTGGTGCGGATTTTGCGGCGCGCGCCCGAAATTGCAACACGGCTGGCGCTGGGCGCGTCGCATTGGCAGATACAGAAACAGTTGTGGGTGGAGAACATCATCCTGGCGTTGGCGGGCGGGCTGGCCGGAGCAGGTGTGGGCTTTGTTGCGCTGCGCGCGCTGCTGTCGCTGCTGCCGGAAGGCTATTTACCGGTGGCCAGCGTGCCGCTCGATGGGCGTGTATTGGCGTTTGCACTGGCTGTTTCGATGCTCACCAGCGTGCTGTTCGGAATGTTGCCGGCGCTGGCAACGCGAAGAGTGGATTTGCGCTCTTCGATGGCCATGCGCGTGGGGAGGGGCGGGGACGGGCTGGTTCTGCGGCAGGCTTTGATTGCCGGCGAGGTGGCGCTTACGGTAGTATTGCTGGCTGCTTCGGGCCTGCTGATCCGGACGCTGATTCACCTGGAGACGCTGCCGCCGGGGTTCAATGCAGAGGGCGTGATGACAGCCAAGGCATCGCTTGACGACGCACGGTTTCGCGATCAGGCGGCATTCCTCAAGCTGCTCGATCGGTCGACCGCTGCCATGCGGCAGATTCCTGGTGTCGAAGATGCGGCCGTCGGCTTGACTCTGCCTTACGAGCGCACCTTGAACGACGGGGTCACCATCAATGACGGCCCGGAGGCGGGACATCAAACCGGGACGGACGAAGTTTACGTGACTCCCGGCTACTTCGGCACTCTGCAGATTCCGATGCTGCAAGGGCGCGACTTTTCCGCAGCGGATGCACCCAATGCGCAACCTGTTGCGATCGTCAACCGGACGTTTGCGAAAAAGTTCTTTCACGGGATCGATCCGGTGGGCCACACGCTGAACAAGGGAATGATTATTGTGGGGGTGGTCGGGGATGTACAGCTTTCCTCGGGCTTGAACCCTGTGGCTCCCCTGATGAGCGAAGAGACAATCTACATTCCGGCGGCGCAGGTGAATCCGAATCTGATTGCGCTGGTGCACATCTGGTTTCAGCCAAGCTGGATCGTTCGCACAGCCGCGCCGGTGGAGGGGTTGACAGAGCAGATGCAACACGCGCTGGCTAACGCCGACCCGGCGTTGCCGTTTTCGGGTTTCTATAGCATGAGCGATCTGATGCGAAAGACGCTGGTGACGCAGAGAATCGAAGTAGCGCTGCTGGGAACTCTGGCCGGGCTTGCGCTGCTGCTAAGCGCGGTGGGCATATTCGCTCTGGTGGCGAACATGGTGGCGCAGAGAACGCGCGAGATTGGCATTCGCATGGCGCTGGGATCGAGCGTTCGACGGGCGATGGTGCAGGTTGGCGGGCCGGGAGTGAGAGCCGCGGCGCTAGGGCTCGCGGCAGGGTTGATGCTGTGCGTGGGAGCGCTGCGGGCGATGCGCAGCGTGCTTTACGGAGTGGGCGTATACGATGCGCGGACCATTGCGGCTGTGGTGCTTACGCTGGCGGCAGTGACGCTGGTGGCGACGACCATACCGGTACTTAGAATTGGGCGGATCGATCCGGCGACGACGCTGCGAGAGGAATAGGAAACCTAAACGCCGAGTTCGTCGCGGATTGCGCCGGCGATGGCGTCGGCGTGATGGCGCATGGAGGCTTCGGATTCGGCCTCGATCATGACGCGCGCCAGTGCTTCAGTGCCGGAGTAGCGAATAACGACGCGGCCGGAATCCTTCAGGTCTTCTTCGGCGGCGCGAATGGTTGCAGCTACGGCGGGGATGGATTCGAGAGGACGCTTTTCGCGGACTTTGACGTTGACGATGACTTGCGGGAAGACCTTCAGATCGGCGGTCAGTTCTTCAATGGATTTGCCGGTGCGGGCGATCAGATCGAGAACGACCAGGGCGGTCAGCAGGCCGTCGCCGGTGGTGGCCAGATGAGGCAGAAGAATGTGGCCGGACTGCTCGCCACCGAGGGCGGCGTTGTGGGCAAGCATCTGCTCGAGGACGTACCGATCGCCGACGGGCGCGCGCAGCATGCGGATGCCGCTGCGCTTGAGAGCGGCTTCGAGGCCCATGTTGGACATGGTGGTGGCGACGACCAAGTCTCCGGTGAGCAAGCCGCGGGCTTTGAGATCGCGCGCGGCCATGAGCAGTATGGCGTCGCCGTTGATGACGTTGTTGTGAGTGCCAGCCAACATGCAGCGGTCGGCGTCGCCGTCGAAGGTGAGGCCAAGATTGGCGCCGCGGGCAGCGACTTCGGCGGCGACGAAGGTTGGATGAAGCGCTCCGCAGTCTTCGTTGATGTTGCGGCCGTTGGGCGCGGTATTGAGGAGGATGACGTCAGCGGCATGGTCTGCGTTGAGGCGACGAAATAGTTCAGGCGCGATGGCCGCGGCGGCTCCGTTGGCGCAGTCGACGACGATGCGGAGGCCGGCGATGGAAAGGCCGGGAACGCAATCGATGAGGAACTGAATGTATTCGGATTGGTAGGCGGGGTTGTCTTCGACGGGCGGCAGGGAAGCGGGATCGGGCGCGCCGATTTTGGAGACGTGGTGAAGGATCTCTTCTTCCATGGCCAGTTCGAGAGCGTCCGCAAGCTTGAATCCGTCGGCGCCGAAAAGCTTGATGCCGTTGTCTTGCCAGGGATTGTGGGAGGCGGAGATTACAGCGCCGGCTTGAAACGAATGAGCGCGGGCGAGGAAGGCGACGGCCGGGGTGGTTATGATGCCGGCGCTTTCAACGCGGACGTTGGCGTGGCGCAGTCCGGCGGCGAGGGTGGCGGCGATCCATGGGCCGGATTCGCGAGTGTCGCGGCCCAACAGAACCTTTGGCTCGGCCGTGGTTTTGCGCAGCGAGTGGCCGAGGGCAAGACCGACGGCAAAGATGGTTGTGGGGTCGAGAGGCGCTTCACCGGCGACGGCGCGAATGCCGTCGGTGCCGAAGAGCTTGCGTTGGTTTGGCGCGGTCATGGGGTCAATTCTTGATTCAGATTTGATTCTTCTTCGATTTTATGGTGCGGGAGCGGGCTTTGGCGGGCGGTTCGGCCTCGACGCGACTGCGGAAGGCGCCGTCGGCGAGCCGCGTGGTGAGCAGGTCGCCATTGCTGAGTTGGGCGGTGGAGCGGACCAGAGAGCCGGCGGCATCGAGGACCAGCGCGTAGCCGCGGTCGAGGACGGCAAGCGGCGAGAGCGAGTGAAGGCGCGCGTCGAGAGCGCCGAGAGTCGAGCCGGAGTTGTGAAGGAGCCGCTCGATGGAATGGTCGAGGTGAGCGCGGCAGGCCTGGAGATGTTCGCTGGCCCGGGCAAGGGCCTGGCGTGGATCGTGGCGAAGGACGGCGGCAGAGAGATCGGCGGCGTGGCGCTGGCGGTGGCGGATTTGGCCGGCGATGGCAGCTTCCGCGCGGAAGACCAGGTCGTCGAGGCGCTGGGCCTGGCGGTGAATCAGGTTTGAGATGCGGGACTCGGCGCGGTCGGCCGCGGCGGAGCGGGTGAGGCGCTGGCGGGCTTGCAGAAGCTGGAAGCGGAGGGCGCGGGCTAGACGGTGCGATTGGTTGGCGAGGTGTTCGGCGATCTTGTGTTGAGCTTCGGTGATGAGCTCGGCAGCGGCAGAGGGAGTGGGCGCGCGAAGGTCGGCGGCAAAGTCGGCGATGGTGAAGTCGGTTTCATGACCGACGGCGGAGACGATGGGCAAGCGCGAGGCGGCAATGGCGCGGGCTACTCGTTCGCTGTTGAAGGCGGCCAGATCTTCGAGCGATCCGCCGCCGCGGGCGAGGACGATGACATCCACGAGTCCAGAATTGCCGAGGCCTGAAATGTTGAGCTGGGCGATGGCGGATTCTATCTCGGCGGGGGCGGAATCGCCCTGGACAGAAACCGGAGAGATCAGCACGTTGAGCCCGGAGTGGCGGCGGGCCACGATGTTGAGAAAGTCGCGGATGACGGCGCCGGTGGGCGAGGTAACGATGCCGACGGCGCGGGGAAATGCGGGCAGGGGCTGTTTGCGAACGGCATCGAAGAGGCCCTCGGCTTTGAGCCGCTCCTTGAGCTGTTCGAAGGCCAATTGCAGCGAGCCTGCGCCGACCGGTTCCATGGTCTCGGCGACCAGTTGCATCTGACCGCGCTGCTCATAGACGCTGACGCGGCCGCGGACCAATACATGCAGGCCGTCTTCAGGGCGGAAGCGGAGCAGCATGGCCTGGCGGCGAAAAAGGACGATGGGCAATTGCGCGCCGGCGTCCTTGAGCGTGAAGTAAACGTGACCGGAAGACGCGGGCCGGAGGTTGGAGATCTCGCCCTCGACCCAGACATCGCCAAACTCCTGCTCGACCAGTTCGCGGACCAGCGCGACCAACTGGCTGACGGGCCAGACGCGCCGCGCGGATCGCGGTTCGTCAAAGGTCAGGTCGAGCTGAGGCGCGAGTGGATCTTCACGAGACATTTCTCTTGAAAGTGTAATTGTCGCGGCTCGCGCAGCGGCTTTTGGGGATTGCGGTTCAATTTGAAAGCACGTTCGCTCAGGGGCTAAAGCTCCCGCCAATTTTGCATCGCTAATGTGCGGGCTGAAGCTTGTACCTTTCGGGCAGACCCACTGCCCGGTTGCTGGGGCGAGCGAGCGCTGGTCCTTGCCGGTGGGTTTGTCGGAATTGGGGGTTTGGTTGCCGCGGCGAAAATCGCGGTTATGGGTTGTCCGGTTTCGGACAATGAATCCCAAATCCGCACAGGCGGCATTTTCACAGGCGCTGCCGGGTCGATGAATTTCCTTTCAAAATGAGGTACTTGGAGTCGGGAGCATTTGGCAGGGAACGTGCATTAAGCAGAGAATACCGACTTCTCCGCGGAGGCTTGCATGGGGACCTTGTTTCAGGATCTTCGCTTTGCGTTTCGTCAACTCAGGAAGGCGCCGAGCTTCGCGGTGACCGCAGTGCTGACGCTGGCTCTTGGCATTGGCGCAAATACGGCCATCTTCAGCCTGGTGAACTCGCTGCTGCTCAAGCCGCTGCCCGTGCCAAATCCGAGTCAGTTGGCATCGCTGGGGCAACGCCAGAATCATGGGCTGCTGTTTCCGCAATTCTCGTGGCCGGAGTACAAGCAGATCCGCGACGAGAGCCGAGGCTCGTTCAGCTACGTATTTGTGCACGCGCTGGGCCTGGACGGATTTGCAACAGAAGGGCAGCAGCCACAGAGGATCATGACCTCGTACGTGAGCGGCAACTTCTTCGAGGGCCTTGGACTGAAGCCGGCCGCGGGACGGCTGCTGTTGCCGAGCGAAGGCGAGGTTCTGGGGCGCGACGCAGTTATTGTTCTTAGCTACGACCTCTGGCAGGAGAGATTCAACGGCGACGTGAATGTGGTTGGACGGCAGGCGACGATCAATGGACACCCATTCACGATCGTCGGCGTGGCGCCCAAGGGCTTTGTCGGAGTGCAAAGCTTTGTGAAGGTTGCGGCGTACATGCCCCTGTCAGCACTCACCCTGGAAGGAACGCCAGCGGACCAGGTGAATAGCTGGACGGGGCGCGGGTTCGCTGTCTATGCGCGTCTCCGTCCCGGGATCAGTTTCAAGCAGGCGACGGCGGGGCTGAGCGTGGTTGCGCAGGACTTGAATCGCCAGCACCCCGATGCGGAAAAGAAACTCGAGATCCAAGCCCTCCCCGAACCCACGATGCGCATCGCCACCGGAGATCCAAACACCATGTCGATCATGGCGGGGTTGTTTTTGTCACTCGCCATCATGGTTCTATTGCTGGCCTGCGTCAACGTCGCCAACCTGGTTTTGGTGCGCGCTACCGTGCGCGAGCGCGAGATGGCCATCCGCACGGCCTTGGGCGCGCAACGTTTTCGCCTCATTCGTCAGATGATCACAGAGAGCGTGACGCTGGCTCTGATGGGCGGGGTGATGGGCGTGATTCTGGGCATGTGGGCCAGCTCGCTGCTCAGTCATATCGATCCGCACGCCGATCTGCCTGTGAATTTGGCCTTCGATTTCGACTGGCGTATTTTCCTTTACTCGTTTGCGATTGCACTTCTGGCGGGCATCGTGGTTGGACTGGTGCCGGCACTGCGGATTGCAAAGTCGAATGTGAATACCGTTCTGCACGAAGGCAGCCGCGGCGTGACCGCGGGCCGCCATTGGATGCGCGATGGTCTGGTTGCAATGCAGATCGCCGGCTCGCTGGTTCTGCTGGTGGTGACCGGGCTGTTCGTGCGCAGTCTTTCGGCCATGCAGACCATGGATTTCGGTTTCAAGCCGGATCAGGTGCTGAATCTGGCCGTCGATGCGCACGAGATTGGAATGAGCGATGCGCAGACGCGTGACTTCGCGGGCAACGTACTGACGCGATTGCATCAGCTTCCCGGGGTCGAGTATGTGGCCCACGCGGGGTCGACTCCATTGGGATATTTCAGCAATGGGGGAGATTCGATGATCATCGACGGCGCATCGAATGAGGCCGATCTCTCGGCATTCGGCGCGGGAGAGAATATCGTCTCGCCGGAATATCTCAACGTCATGGGCATCGATCTGGTGCGCGGGCGGGGACTCACGGATGGGGACGACACGCACAGCAGAGATGTGGCTGTTATCAGCGAGAGCACGGCCAAAGAGTACTGGCCTAATCAAGATGCCATCGGACACACTTTCCGGCTGTCGCAAGAGAAGGATCGCAAGCTTGAGGTGGTTGGAATCGTGCGCGACGCGGAGTTTCAGATCTTTGGCGACGGCAAGGCGCGGCCATTCCTCTACCTTCCGTACGCGCAGCATATTGCGGGAAACAGCCTGATGGTCTTCCAATTGAAAACGGAGGGCGATCCGCTTGCCTTGGCGACGACTGCCGAGAAGACGATTCACGAGCTTGCTCCGCAGCTTCCGGTATTTCAAGTGCAGACCATGCGCCAGGCGCTCTACACGCTGAACGGACTCCTGCTGTTTCAGATCGGGGCCACGCTGGCGGCAATCATGGGCGGGCTGGGGCTGGCGTTGGCTGTGATCGGTCTCTACGGCGTGGTCTCCTACGCGGTGAGCCGGCGCATGCATGAGATCGGCCTGAGGATGGCGCTGGGCGCCAGCCGCGGCGACGTTTTCAAAATGATCTACCGCCAATCGATCGTGATCGTTGCCGGGGGGCTTGGGGTCGGGTTGATCCTGGCATTCCTGGTTGCGCAGGCCGCGGGCAGCTTCGTCATTGTTAGTGTTCGGGACCCATCGACATACGCAGTTGTGGCAGTTGTCCTGGCGCTGGCGGCGCTCGGATCCAGCTATCTGCCGGCGCGCCGGGCGATGGCGGTGGAACCGATGACCGCTCTGCGCGAAGACTAAATCGATTAAGCTGCGGCTCCGCCTAGGCCCGGGAACGATTATCCGGGATGGCGGAGCTGAGCACCCTTTTCCGAATTCCGTTCCCGGCGGATTCCTGCCTTGAGAATTCAGCACCAAAGTCATACAAATTGGGGTACGCCCGCGTTTTTTTGCTCCCAAATTCACATGCGCCGGTGGTAGCCTACACCAGCAAAGTTGTTTGTTGCCAATAGGGCAGCGCCGCTTCTCCACGGGCCCCGGGCTACCCTATGACAACGTGTTTCAAGTGGGATACCCCCAATCACAGGAGAAACTATGGTGCGGAGAATTGGCCTGTTCTTGTTTGCAATTGGCGCCATGCTGTCGATCGCGACGGTGAGTGTCAAGGCGCAGACGGCATTAACCAGTCATGTGCATGAAGCGGTATTGAACGGCAAAGCACAGCTCATCGGACCCTTGCAGCAGAACCAGGTGATGAGCCTGGACATTGTTCTGCCGCTTCGCAATCAGGCAGAGCTGGAGTCATTGCTGAAGGAACTCTACGATCCCAGCAGCGCGTCCTACCGGCAGTTCCTGAGCGTGGAGGAATTCACGGAGCGGTTTGGCCCGACCCAGCAGGACTACGACTCGGTTGTCAATTGGGCGACGGCGAATGGTCTCACCGTAAGTGGCAGCGCGCCTAACCGCTTGAACGTGCATGTTACGGGGACGGTCGAGAACATTCAGAGCGCCTTCCATGTGAACATGAACAGCTACCAGCACGACACGGAGAATCGGACATTCTTTTCTGCCGATCGGGAACCCAAAGTGGATTTGCCCATCTCGCTTTGGCACGTGGCCGGACTTGACAACTACTCAATCCCGCATCCTGCGGGCTTGACCAGGAATGCATATGCGAACCTGGAACCGCTGGCCACCACCGGGTCAGGCCCGTCGGCTTCGTTCCTGGGCAGCGACATGCGTGCGGCCTACTACGGCGGCACGCTCACGGGCGCCGGCCAGTCGCTTGGGTTGCTCGAATATTACGGAACCGATCTGGCCGATCTGACCACGTATTTCATGAATGCAGGGCAGACCAACAACGTTCACGTTACGTTGCTGTCTACGGACGGAACCAGCACCAGCTGCGTATATCCAAACTGCGACGATACCGAGCAGACACTGGATATGACCCAGGCCATCGGCATGGCGCCGGGACTCTCCGGCCTGGTTATGTATATCGGCTCGACGGATGCAGCCATCTTCAATGCCATGGCGACGGCCAAGCCGCTGAACTCGCAGTTGAGCTCTTCGTGGACCTGGTACCCGGCTGATTCCAACACGGACCTCCCCTATTTTGAAGAATTTGCGACGCAGGGGCAGAACCTGTTCCAGGCCGCGGGCGACAACAGCAAGTGGACCACTTCAGGCAAAGCTTCGGAAATCTACCCGGCGGACAGTGTCTACGTGACTTCAGTGGGCGGGACGGACCTGAACACAACCGGTGCGGCGGGAGCGTGGAGTTTAGAGACCGCATGGTCCGACAGCGGCGGCGGCATCTCGCCCGACAAGTTCGCGATTCCGTCGTGGCAGACGGCCGCGGCGGCGGGCTGCACAAGTTGCTCGAAGACCTATCGCAATGGCCCGGATGTTTCGGCAAACGCGAATTTCACTTACTACGTTTGTGCCGACCAGACGACCTGCACGGCCAACGAATACGGCGGCACCAGTTTTGCGGCGCCCCTGTGGGCCGGCTACCTGGCCCTGGTCAATCAACAGGCTGCCCTCAATGGCGCCACCAAGGGGGTCGGGTTCATCAACCCGTCGCTGTATACGATCGGGGCGGGGTCGAGCTATCGCAGCGACTTCCACGACATCACCAGCGGCAGCAACGGCTATTCGGCCGCAACCGGTTACGATCTTGTCACCGGCTGGGGCAGCCCCAACGGAAGCGGCCTGATCAATGCGCTGGCTGGGCCTCCTTCAACGACTCCGTCCTTCAGCCTGTCGTCATCGCCTGGAGCAGTATCCGTGGTGCAGGGCAGCAGCGGAACTTCCACGATCACATCGACCATCTACAACACGTTCAACTCGGCGGTTTCCCTGAGCGCATCCGGCCAGCCGACCGGCGTCACCGTCGGCTTCAATCCGACTCCCATTGCAGCGCCGGGTTCCGGTACGTCTACGGTTACCTTCACCGTGGCATCGAACGCCGTGACGGGAACGTATCCCATTACCATCACCGGGACGGGCGGCGGATTAACGGAAACAACGACCGTCTCTCTCACTGTGACCGCTCCGGCGCCGGCCGCATTCACTATCTCCGTATCGCCCACATCGGGCTCTATCGCCCAAGGCCAAAGCGGATACGTCGTGGTGACTACGGCGGTCTCCGGCGGATTCAACTCAGCGATTACCATGTCGGCAACGGGCTTGCCTTCGGGCGTAACCGGAAGCTTCAGTCCCAACCCGATCCCGGCGCCGGGTTCAGGAACTACGGATTTCAATATGACCGTTTCCAGGACCGCTCGGACCGGCACTTCCACGATCACGATCACGGGCAAGGGCGGAGGCATCACGCATACGACGACCTTCAGACTCTCGGTGGTGAGGTAGTGTGATCTGGGATCGCCTGCGCTCACTGGCCGGTGCAACATAACAGCAGAAAGGCTCATTCGCCGCGGCGAATGGGCCTTTCTGCTTCTGGGAATGAGTAGTCTTATCCTGCATGTCTCACAGAGAGCGCGCCAGCCCAGAATTCAAGGTCTGGCGAAGTCACTGAGGGCCGGAGACCCTCAGGACAGCCGGTCTGGAGACCGGCGCTACGATTTTCAGCGACCGGTAAGAAGTGCGCTTTACTTGCGGCCTTCGATGATCGTGCGCAACTCGGCGGCGATGGCAGTGAGGTGCGCAGCGAGGGAGCGATCGAGACTGCCCTCGCGGGAGTAGATTGCCTCAAGCTCGCGGGCCAGGACCGTGCCCCTGTCGAGGCCGAAGGTTCCCAGCACACCGGCCAGCTTGTGGGCGGCGGCGTGGGCTGCCAGTCGATCGGCTGGCGATAGCCGGCCTGCTGAAAAGTCCGCTGCCGCGCTCTCCAACAGGCTGACGCGTTCCTTCAATTGCGGCAAAAACTTTGCCCACATTCGATCGAGCGCCTGATTGAGAGCGTCCTGTTCGATGGGGTTCAAGATTCGTGTTCCTTGATTCAGCTCCAGCCCAGCACGGCAGCAATCTTGGTGGAGAGGGTCATGGGGTCGAAGGGCTTGAAGAGGACAGCCTCGACGCCAAGGTCGGCGAAGCGCCGCTGATCGGAGGCCTGCACCTTGGCGGTGAGCAATAGCACGGGGATCTTGGCCGTGACCGGATTCTTGCGCAGTTCATGAAGCGTTGTGGGACCGTCCATTCCGGGCATCATGACGTCAAGCAGAATAGCTTCGGGAAGATGTTCGACGGCGCGGGCAATGCCCTGTGCGCCTGAACTGGCAACTACGACCTCCCATCCGGCCACAGTCTCAAGGCTCAGCGCGGCCACGTCGCGTATGTCCTCTTCATCGTCGATGATCAGAATGCGGTGAGACATGTGCAATTGCCTCGTGGAGCAACGGAACGGGGATCAGAAATCAGGGATCAGAAAGTCCGAAACGCGTTCCATGTTCATTCTCGAACGTTCAGGCGGGTCTGTCGATGGCCGTGGTGGAAGACGCGGCCGGACGGGGAACTCTTTGAGCAACAGATGCGGTCCCGGCGGGCGCTATGGCGCCGCAGAGTTATGTTGCGGCTTGGGGCGCCTTGGTCACTCAACGGGCGCGGAGGCAGGTGAAGCTGCCGAGACCGGGGGCTGGGCTGGTGCATCGGCCTCAGGAGCGTCCGCGGCGGGCTCATCGGGCAAGACGGCCTCCGCCTCGGCGGGAACCGGCTTGTACGGAAGGAAGACGCGGAAGGTAGTTCCACGGACAGGATTGCGTTCTGCCCATATGCGCCCCGAGTGCTGCACGACGATAGTTCGGCAGATGGCCAGGCCCAATCCGCTGCCGCCTTTCTGACGGGAATCGGAGGCGTCGACCTGCTGGAAGCGGCCGAAGACGGCTTCGAGCTTGTCTTCGGGGATTCCGCGGCCCTGGTCGATGACCGAGAGGGTGACGCCGTTTTCACCAGGCCTCAGCATGACGGAGATGGTCGAGCTTGGCGGTGAGAACTTGACAGCATTTGAGAGCAGGTTGGTGAGCACCTGAAGCAGGCGATCGGGGTCGGCGTCGATCTCCACCTTGGTGGTGTCGTGGATGAGCTGCACGCCGGCTGCCTCGGCCACCGGGGTCATGCCATCGATAGCCTGGTGCACGAGCTCCGCCAGTTTGACGGAGCGGAACGCGAGAGGCTCGCGGCCGCTCTGGATGCGTTCCAGATCGAGGATATCGTTGATCAGCCTGACCAGGCGGTCGGAGTTGGCGGTGGCTATGCGCAGCAGGTTGGCGGCTTTGTCGTTCATCTCGCCCAAGATTCCTGAAGAAAGCAGGCCCAGCGCTCCGCGGATGGAGGTGAGGGGAGTGCGCAGCTCGTGACTGACGGTGGAGATGAACTCATCCTTGAGCCGGTCGAGGGCGTAACGCTGGCTGATATCGCGGAAGCTGAGCACGGAACCGGAGAAGCGGCCCTGATCGAGAATAGGGGTCAGGGCGTATTCAGCGGGGAAGGAAGTGCCGGCGGCGCGATAGATGGTGTCTTCGCCAGCGGCAGCCCGGTGGCTTTCGCCGGCGCTTCGCAGCGGACAATCCGCGGCGCAGGCGAGGTTGGGCGGCGCGGACCCGTGCAGGAGCTCATGCACGGATTTGCCGGTGAGGGCCGCTGGCGGAGAACCGAGCAGGCGGGCGGCGGCGGGGTTTGCAAAGCTGACCATGCCATGACGATCCACACCGCAGATGCCGTCGGCGACCGAGTCAAGCAGAATCTCCTGTTGCCGGTAGAGTTCTTCGGCGCGGCCCTGTTCGTGGGAGCGGGCGAGCAACTGTCCCAGCGAGGCGGCGACGGTCTCGACCGCAGCCAGAGCTTCACGGTCTTCACGAAGAAAGAATTGGCAATAGAATTCCAGCACCGCGAGCACTTTGTTGCCCACGCGCACGGGAATCGCCCAGCCGGAAACCATCTCGTGGCGCAAGGCGGACTCAATGCGGGGGCTGTAGGGCACTGAGGCCAGATCGGCAACCCAAACGGCGCGGCCGTCCTTCCATGCGCGCCCAGGCAACTCGGCGCCGGCAGGCAGCTTGAGGCCCATGCTTTCGTGGATGAAACCTTCGCCGCGTTTTCCCGGAGCACCCCATGCCGAGGAGAATTCCAGGCGGGTGCCTTCGTCGTCGACGCCCCATTTGACGGCCATATCCCAGCCCTGGGAGAGACACAGGGCCTCGAGAATACGCATGGACGCCTGATCGGACGAGGCATTCTCGCCCACGATCTGGCTAACCCGCAGTTGCAGCGCCAGGCGGTTTTCCCGCTGCTTCTGCTTGGTTACATCGCGCAGCAGGCAACGCACCGCCAGCGGACTGCCGGCCTCTTGCCGCTGGCTGAGGCTGAGTTCCATTTCCAAAAGGCGGCCGTCAGGCGTGTGGTGGCGGAGTGGGGTGCGATCCACCGGTTCGCCATCCAGAGCGAGACGGAAGAGCGCACCAACTTCGCCCCGTTCGGCGGGCGCAAACAGATCCTCGAAGGAGGCCATATCGAGCAGGGCGGCCGTGTCCTTGCCGAAGCACTGCTTCCAGGCCGGATTTACGTAGAGGAATTTTCCCGTCGGGCTGAGCGTGGCGATCATTTCGCTGGAGTTCTCAAACAGGTCGCGGAAACGTTCCTGGGATTCACGCCGCGCCATCTCCTGGCGAACGGTGGCGCTTTGATCGAGGGCTACGGCTACCAAACCCGTGCATGCGCCCGCGCTGTCGCGCTGGGCGGAGATGTGAAGCATAACCGGGAGCAGCGATCCATTCTTATGCCGCAGGTGCGCGTCGAAGCTGGGCACCTGGCTGGGGGGCAGGCTTCGCGCGCAGTTCATGTAGGCCGCCATGCGGCCGGCGGGAGTGGGTTCGTTGGAGCGGGGAATTCCGCAGAGCCTCTCCATCTCCGCGACCAGGCGCGCACTTTCACCGGGAGCCAGGATCTCGACGGTGCTCCATGCGTTTCTCAATTCATGGGCGTGGTAGCCAAGCAGACGTTCCGCGGCGGGGTTCACGTAGATGAGGCCGCCATCGGCGGCGATGGCGACCACGGCGGGACCGGCGGAGTCGAGCATGTCCTGAAGCGAGTCTTTGAGTAAATCCCGCGCGGGGCCGGTGTTCGCGCCTGCGGTTTGCGCAGTGGATGCCGCGGTTCCAATCGGGCTGTTGAGCAGCATGCGAGCGGAAAGCAGAGCGACCGCGATGGCGGCTATAGCGGCCGCGAACATTAAAAGGCCGTCGAAGCGCGGGCCGCCCGTAGAGCGCACAGAGATGGCTCCCGCGACCAGGCCGAAGGTCAGGCCGGCCAGCACGGGCCAGCTTCGGGCAAGGCTGAACCTGGACTTCAAAACGGACTTCGACGCTCGATTCGACACTGGATTCGACACGGGGGCGCCGCCCGCCGGAGCGGGTTTCCCTTTTGGAGCCGCGGTTACTTCGCCGGGCTGATCCTGCATGGTACCCCCGAGGCAACGATCGAAAAAATGGCCATTCTAGTCCCCCACCGGCTTCGCCGGCCCACGGGGGATGATACTGTGCCCCATCCATCGGACGTCTTTGTCCGATGGGTGGGAGTCCGTAGAACTCCATGACGACGTCTCGCTCTGTTGGATTCGCATTTTTGTTTCTTCCTAGAGCGGCTTTGTTTACTCTTGTACGCCGCAAGTCCCCGCCAAAGCATCTTGCTTTGCCCGCAAGCAAGAGTAGCAGCCGTCGCGTGCAATTTGCAGGTAGTATAAGCGTTTGAGTGGGGAGTCTCCACGCAAATCGTCGGGGTGGGGGCGGGGGAAACGATGCAGTTAACGGGGTGCTGGCGAATGACTTAACACAAGGATGCCCAAGGCCTGGGCAATTAACGCCTGTTGCAATCTCAGTGAATTCCTACAAACCGCGGCCCATCTCAGCAGTAGGCTTTAAAATTACGGCTCAAAATGTCCTGTTGCCATTTGCAATATAGATTCTGTCAATGGGGAGGAATTTGAAGCCAAGTCTAACCTTATGATTATAAAGGCAAAATTCTTCATCGCGTGCTGCGAATAATTAAGTAGTAACTCCCTATACTTGAGACAATGAAGGAGAAGTTATGAACGAGCGTAGGGACAGCCCGGACAAGGCGAGCGAAATTCTCCGCCAGATGCGCGAGGATGCTGGATCGAAGAAGCATCTCGATCAGCAAAAGGTCCGAGCGCAGGCGGCACTTGGGCGGGCCGTCGAGGCACGGGACGAGCAGGCTTTTGTTGCGGCTTTAACTGCGTTAGGGATCGATCCTGAGGGTGAAACTGGCCGGGCTCATCTGCGGGGCTTCCGGCAGTTACCGGCGAAGCGCTATTGAAGATGAGCGACGGCTTGTTCCGCGGCTGTCACCGCTCGCTCCCGTTCTTCATCACTCATGGCCTCAAGCGATGTGGAGACTGAAACCATGACACTGGCAAGGAAATCCTTCTCGGCCTTTGCGGTCGAGTTCTTTTTCGGCGCTGAGGAGCGGATTGTCTGAATGCGTGGCCGTGATTGAGTTGCCATATAGAGAATCCTCGTCTTCATCAATCATACCGCAAACCATGATTTCCCTCGTGGACGACCCCTCTTTCGGAAGCCAATCGTATACTTGCCTCATGGTGCGTTTATCGTTTTCATTTCGTCTTGAGTCAGCCGCCGTCGTCATGGCAGGGCTGCTTTCTTTTGCTGTACTGCCGCAGGCTGCTCACGCGTGGGGCAACGAAGGCCATCGCCTGATCAACCGTTTGGCGGCCCAGACATTGCCTGCCGGCGTGCCTGCGTTTCTGCGTTCGGATGCGGCGGTCAAAGAGATCGAGTATCTGGGACCGGAGCCGGATCGCTGGCGGTCTCGCGCCGAGCCGGAGTTGAGCGCGGCACAGGCGCCCGAGCACTTTATCGACATGGAACCCGCCGATGCCTTGGGTCCGCTGCCGCGCAATCGCCTGGACTTCGAGGCTAAAGTTTTCGCGTCGGGTCAGCGGCCGGAGAAGATCGGCTTGCAGCCGTGGGAGACCACCGAAGTCTGGGAGCGGCTGAAGGCTGCGTTGCGCGAGTACAGGACTCTATCTGCCGCCGGGCAGGATACGCGCCCGGTGGAGCAGGCGGCGATTTTTTATGCAGGCTGGCTGGGTCACTATGTGGGCGACGGCTCGCAACCGCTGCATACGACCATTCAATTCAACGGGTGGACGGGTCCGAATCCCAACGGCTATACCACCGATCACCAGATTCACTGGCAGTTCGAGGGACCGTTTGTGGCGGCCAACGAGCATGAGCCGGAGGTGCGGGCCAAGATGACTGCGCCAAAGGCCATCGATGGTGACATCTTCGACAGCTATGTGGCTTACCTGCGGCAAACGAAGAGCTACGTGGAGAAGGTCTACCAACTCGACAAGGTTGGCGGCTTCATAGGAGCCGGGAGCCCCGAGTCGCGGGAGTTCACGGCGGAGCGGCTGGCGGCGGGCGCATCGATGCTGCGGGACATGATCTATACGGCATGGCTGGAAAGCGCCAAGCCGGTGCCCGATCCGTATGCGGGGAAGTAGTTTGTTGACGCTGTCTTCACGCGGCCTGTTTCACTGCGCCAATCGATTATTCTGCTCGAATGTTGCGCAACGGTGAATAGGGAGGGCGGATCAAAAACATCAGCTTGTTAGTTCATTATGCCGACTCTTCGACGCTTGACGAACCTTTCTTCCACAAGTGAGGTGTGCAGGGTTTATTATTTTGATTTTTTCAGGAAGTTCGGCAACCGCCCTTTCATAGATTTTCCTGCAATATGCTCGGTACGCGTCGTCCTCTTCTTGAATCGGCGAAAAGCCCTCCGGATATAAATCACAGTAGATAAACGACAGCATATCCATCACTTCGCTTCGAACCTCTTTCTTATCTTGCGGTCCTGTGCGCGCTCTCGCGGAAAGCAGAAGAAGAGGTTGCTCGTCTACGATGTCGCCTTCATTTGGAAGCGACAACTGGGGCTGGCAGTAATTGATGTCATAGCTTCGCAGGGAGAACTCTTGGGATTCTGCCAATGCGCAGAATCGCTGAATCCTTGCTATATCCTCAAGCTGTTTTGATCTCGGAGATTTTCGTGGATCCTCCACCTCGAACAATAACGATTCACAACTGCGCAGCCGCCTGTCCCTCGCCAGCATTTGCCTTACCCTAGCAATGAGAGTGTTTGACAATTGATTTGTGCTTAACCCTTTAGTATTTCTGTCCACGACCATGTATGCAAAGAAGGCGGCTTTCCGGGATGGGTAGAAGTGAAAAAGAACAAACGCGCGCACTTTTCTCTGAAACTTTGCTACAAGAAAGAAGTCGTGAGGGGCCCGCTCATCTTTGCTGCGAGTCTGCGCATCTTCTGCTAGCCAGCGAATAATGTCGGAGCCCTGGAAGCGAAGCTGTCCCGAGATGCGCCTTTCATACAACTCCAACGCTGCGTGAAGGTCCGGGTCTGTTGTTTTGCGGACGCGGCGGACTACAACTGGGTTTAGCGCACCCAATTGAAGCCGGCTAACCGCATCGTCGATTATCGGGATTGAGCGCAGTTTCGAAGCAGCCCATCCAATGGGCCTGGCGCTGGCACAGACGGCTTTCCAAATCACGATAGGCGAAGCCATCCAATTACTTTAAACGAGAATTATGTATAGATAGAGGTCAAATCGCGGAAATTGCGAGTTGAAAACCGCGCGAACTCGACTTTTACCAGATGCCCTAGTCTCCGCTGCTTGCGGTGGCCACGGCGGGCAGGCGACGCAACAGCAAGGTGAGCGCGAAGGTCATCAGCGCCACCGCGGGAACGGCCAGCACAAGCCAGGCGAACATGGCGTGACCGGCCAGGCCTCCCAACCCGAACAGTAGATTGATTGGAGACGCGTGGAGCAGTCCGCCCGCCTTGGTGACTTGGTTTGGACCCGAGGCAAGCAGCCAACCGCCCAGGCGCACAAAAGGCAGAATCAGCACCAGCTGCAGCGGCATAACAAGATAGTTGGCCGCCTGGATGGCGGGTAGATTGAGCCTGAGCGCGAGAGCCAGGATCGCGCACAGCGCGGTGGGAATGCCCACCACAGGGAAGCAGCCGATAGCAAATCCGAGCGCCAGCGTTAGCGCCAAGCGCCGGGGCGAGATGCCCTGGCACAGCCAGTCGGCGGCGCTCCGCTTCATCGATGCGAGGTGGATCAGCGCTGAGGATTTGCTCAACATGCGAAAACTCTACTTATTGAGACGCACATAACGAATAATCGTGCCATGAATCTTAAGTAAATGAACCAAAAGTTGCAGTAGAAAATGACGGGGAATTCAAATTGGGAAAGCTAGCTCCTCGTTGAAGCGCCGGGCATCAGGCCGCGGTTGCGCATCTCAGTGAGCACTCGCTCAACTTTCCAGTCGAGTGCGCCGGTTCCGTCGACGACGAGGTCGGCGTGAACTGCGGAGGGACGCACGAAGGCCAGGCTGGCGGGGCGTACGGTGGCTTCGTACTGCAGGCGAACGGATTCCGGCGAGCGGCCGCGTTGCTCAATATCGCGCTTGAGCCGGCGTTCGAAGCAGAGCTCGTCTGGCGTGTCGATGTAGATGCGCAAGTGGTAGAGCGGCAGCAGCTCGGAGTAATGGAGGGCGAAGAGTCCCTCGACGAGCAGAAATGCGCCTGGGTGAAAGCTCTCGGTGCGTCCTTCGACGCGCGTGTAGGTGGAGAAGTCGTAGATGGGGCGCTCGATGGAGTCGCCTGCGGCCAGGGCACGAATGTGGGCTACCAGCAGGGGACTTTCGATCATGGCGGGATCGTCGAAGTTCTGTAGCGCACGCTCGGCCTGAGGCATGTGGGCCAGGTCGAGGTAGTAGTTGTCGAAGTGAAAGTGGACGCCGCCTAGGGTGCGCGCCAGTTCGGCGGCCAGGGTGGTTTTGCCGGAGCCGGAGCATCCGGCAATGGCCACGACGACGGGCGGAAAGGGAAGCTGGGCGGTGCGGTTATCGCCTGCGGCGGAGTTGCTTGCGAGACCGCCGCTCATGGCTCGCGATCCAGGCCGGCGGCTATCTCCGGGATCAGGCGAGTGAAGAGGCTGGCGAGCCGGTGCTCCACCTTGCGGCCGGCCTCAAAGACCTCCTCGTGGCTGAGCGGGGTTGCGCCCAGGCCGGAGGCGAGGTTGGTGACGCAGGAGATGCCCAGCACCTCGATTCCCATGTGACGGGCGACGATGGTCTCGGGCACGGTGGACATGCCCACCAGCGTGGCGCCCAGCGTGCGGAAGGCGCGGATCTCGGCGGGGGTTTCAAAGCTGGGACCGGGGACAGCCAGATAGACGCCTTCATCGAGCTGAAAGCCCTCGGAAGCGGCAGCCTGACGAGCCAGGGAGCGCAGGCGTTTCGAGTAAGGCTCGGTCATGTCGAAGAAGCGCAGGCCCGACCCCGGTTGGAAGCCAAGGCGCGGCTCGTTGGGGCCGTTGAGCGGGTTGAAGCCCATGAAGTTGATGTGGTCGGCGAGCATGACGAGCTGGCCGATGCGGTAGCCTTCCTTGATTCCTCCGGCCGCATTGGTGAGAGCCGCTATTCGTATGCCAAGGGCGCCCAGAACGCGCATGGGGAATGTGACCTGCTGGGGCGTGTAGCCTTCGTAGTAGTGCACCCGGCCTTGCATGATGATGATCGGAACGCCGGCTAAACGTCCCGCGACGATGCGGCCGGAATGGCCCTCGACGGTCGATTGCGGGAAGTGAGGAATCTCGGCGTAGGGGATGAGGATGGGGTCCTCAACGGCTTCGGCCACCGCGCCCAGTCCAGAGCCGAGAACGATACCAATCTTGGGCCGGAGCGAACGGAGCCCGGTCATCAAGAATGCGGCGGCTTCAATTACCTGGTCGTAATAAGTCATGGTTGGGCCTGACGGTGCGCTTGTTGAGATTTTACAGTTGCCGAGCCAGAAATTCAGACCGTCGTCCATGCGTCCGGCGAGAGCGTGACGATGGAGCATCCGAGCGAATAGTTGTACCAGGCGTGCTCGGTGGTCGCGTTGGCGAGGAAGCCCTCCAGTTGGCGCAGGCTGACGACCCGAGTTAGAAACTCATGGGGACCGTAGAAGAGCGTGAAGAAGCTGTCCCAGTCGACTGTAAGCAGGAAGGATGCGTCCGGCGCCACCAGGCTTCCACGCGATGGGAATGCAACTTGGCGGGACGCAAGCTTGCGAAGGTCGATGCGTTGGACTGGATCGACGGCGGGAAACTCGGGAACGAAGATCAGCTCGTCGTGCCCCGCTGCCTCGAAGGCAGCCAGGAAATCGTTTTGGAGCAGGGGTTCAAATCGGCCTTCGCTTGGCATCCAGATGGACGCGGATTCGAGAAAGCTCTGGAGCGCAGCGCTGGCCGGAAAGTCGCAGAACTCGTCGCTGAGGGATCGAATGGAAGTGAGGAGCGCCTGGTTGAGCTTGGCGATGGTGCTCAGTCCGGTCTGTGCGGCGACGTGAGCCCACGTGCACTTTTCACCAACGCTCAGGATCTGCACGTCGCTGGGATAATGTTTTGTCTCCTTCCAGGAAAGATGGCTGGGGACGCCGACGAAGGGATGAAGGAGGACGCAGACGGACTCGAAACTTCCGCCATAAGCTTCGACGAGCGGGGCATCGTAGGACGGGTAGACCAGACTTTCAACTTGCACGAAGCAAGAATAGCAAAGAATGGCCGGACTGGAGCTTTGGGAAGATGTTATCGGGGAATGAGAGGATTGAGATGTAAGTGCGATCTGCGATGGAGGGCCAGAGATGTGCCGGAATATCAAGATGCTTTTCAACTTCGATCCTCCCGTGACCGGGGAGGAAGTTTGTGCCGCGTCGCTGCAATATGTGAGAAAGATCAGCGGCGTGAACAAGCCGTCGAAGGCCAACGAAGCGGCGTTCCTGGCGGCTGTGGATGAGATTGCGGCAGTTTCGGCGCGGCTGCTTTCATCGCTTGAAACGAGTGCGCCCAAACGAAATCGGGAAGAAGAGGCGGCAAAGGCCAAGGCGCGCAGTGCGGAGAGATTTCGCAATGAAGGGCGTGTTGCATGAGAGAAATTGTGGCCGTGATTTTTGGGCTGGGGCTGGGATGCAATGCGTTGCTATTTGTGCCGCAGGTGCTGGCGGTGTGGCGGAAGAAGAGCGACGAAGGGATTTCGCTGATTACGTTTGGCGGGTTCAGCGTGCTGCAGGCGATCGGGATTGTGCATGGGGTTTATCAGCGGGACTTGTCGTTGATATTGGGGATGGCGGCTAGTTTGCTGACTTGCGGGAGCGTGACGGCGCTGACGCTGTTTTATCGGGTTAGGCGGATGCAAATAGGCGGCACGGCTAGTTCACGTTCTTGACTGGGCTTTCGTTCCGCGCTACGGTGAAAGCATGAACCTGACTGTGCAAATCCCCGAGAATCTGGCCCGCAGCATGAGCGTTGCCGGAGGCGACCCGTCGCGCCGCGTTCTTGAGGCGCTGGCTCTGGAAGAATACAAGAGCGGGCGACTGACCAAGCCGGAGTTGCGTCAGGTGTTGGGCTTCGCGACCGGATACGAACTCGACGGATTCCTGAAAACGCATGAGGTCTGGATCGAATACGACGCGGAAGACCTGGCACGCGAGCGAGCCAGTTTGGACCGGCTCGGCTTGTGAAGCGCGTCGTTGTTGCCGACACAAGCCCGATCCTCTATCTCCATTTGATTGGGGAAATCGAACTTCTCCCCACGCTCATCAGAGAAATCTATCTTCCCGGCAAGCCCCCGCCCGACACTAGCCGACTTCTTTGATCACTTTGTCAGCGCCCGAAATCAAATCTTCCACCTCGTCATGTTTTGGATCGCGGTCTTTCCTATGGCCGCATAAATTACGAATATCAGCAAGCCGCTGGATGAGGCGCCACATCGGAACATCGTAAACTCGACCGTCTTTTAAGAGGTCGTTGAGGTCGGAGATTCCTGGCGACTTCTTTGTGATTTTAATTTGATGAAGAGTGCAGCAACCCTTCAAATGAGACTCGAGCACAACCCCGCAAACGACACCCGCAGAACGCAAGTGCTGTGCCTTGAGCAGGGCGCGAGCCGCATCAAGGTCAGAGTCAAGAAGCTCGGCACGCAGCGTGGCTCGGATGTCGCGGAGCACAGATGGAGCAAGATTGATTGCAGCGGTTACGATGCCTACCTGTCTGAGGAGCTTCACAGCAAAAGCTTGTGTCGGATTGAATGTGAGTTCCCCGCGTAGCCTGACACGAAGCCCCAGAAGAAAGTCGCTAATGGCGTACGTGTCGTACGTCACCTCTCTCCTCTTTTCGTGACGGTAGGCTTCCTTAAACTCTGTGACGCGCAAGGGAGAGATCTGAGTGACACCGGACAATGCCTTTGAGTACCAGGTCTCATAGCGTGGAGCGAATTCCCCGAGTTCCATCTTGGGGTCCTGCCCGTCGGTGAGGAGCTTTGCACCCTCTTCCAAGAGTTCTTCGAGTTCTTTAACAATACTTTGCACGGTCATCGGAACCAAGTATATTCCACATGAACGTGAACCCGCGTCTCCGGGCAGTTGACGCGGGCCTGAAGGTTGAGGCTGATCAGCATCTCACCCCAAAAACATTCCCGCAATTGAGGCGGAGATCAAGTTAGCCATGGTGCCGGCTAACATGGCTCTCACGCCTAACTTGGCTAAGTCATTCCTTCTTTCGGGAACTAATGCACCTATGCCACCGATTTGCATGCCGATGGAACCTAAGTTAGCGAAGCCGCACAAGGCAAACGTGGCGATGGTGAAGGAGCGCGGAGCTAGCGTGGCCTTCTGCGCGCCTAGCGCGATGTAAGCGATCACTTCGTTGAGCGCCATGCGCGTACCGAGTAAGTTGCCGATAGCCATGCAATCATGCCAGGGCACTCCGATCAACCATGCTACAGGCGCGAAGAGATAGCCGAGAATCTGCCCGAGCGAGCCGGGAACCCATGGAATGCCGCCGTGAACCCATGTAAGTAGCATGTCGAGCAACGCGACGAGAGCCAGAAAGCTGATGAGCATGATAGCCACGTTCATGGCCAGCTTGCCGCCGTCGATGGTGCCGCGGGCAATGGCTCCGATCAGGTTTTCTTCCTTGTGCAGTTCGTCCTTGGGGATGACGACCTTGCCTTCGGTAGCGGGGACCTCGGTCTCGGGAACGAGCATTTTCGCCATTAAGATGGTGCCGGGCGAAGTCATGATTACGGCCGAGAGCAGATGCCGCGCCTCGACACCTTGGGAAATATACATGGCCATGATGCCGCCGGAGACGTGGGCCATGCCGCTGGTCATGATGGTCATGAGTTCGCTGCGCGTGGCTTTGGAGAGAAACGGACGGATGGTGAGCGGGGCCTCGGTTTGGCCCATGAAGACGGACGCCGCTACGTTCATGCTTTCCGCGCCGCTTATGCGCATGGTTTTCAGCATGATCCAAGCCATGGCGCGGATGACGATTTGCATTAACCCGATGTGATAAAGCAGCGCGAAGAACGCAGAGATGAAGATGATGGTTGGCAGTACCTGGAAGGCGAAGACCGCGCCCTGATTGGGCGGATTCGACGGGAGCAGACCGCCGAATACTCCGGAGTTGGGAAGACCGAACTGGCCGAAGAGGACCCTGGTTCCGGCGAAGGTTGCGGAGAGCATGCTGTTGACCACGCCGCCGGCCCAGGTCATGAAGCGCTGCCCGTAGTCGAAGCGCAGCACCAGAAAGGCAAACGTGACCTGCAGGCCCAGCCCCCAAGCGACGGTGCGCCAGCGGATGCGCTTGCGATTGGTCGAGCCGAGCCATGCTGCCAGCAGCACGGCGAGAATTCCCAGTAGTCCGGTGAATCGATCCAAAGTGGTTGCTCCTTGAATTACAGTTGTCAGTTGTCAGTTGTGAGTTGTCAGTGGTCAGTTGTCAATGATCAGCTTTTGGCTGATGGACGCGGGGCTTTGGGCCCTGACAACTGAAAACTGAGGACTGACAACTGTTTCTTATCCGATTACCTTACAACACCGCGCAGACAAGAGTCCGCATTTTCCTATCGATAAGGAGCGCGGCGCTCGGCTATAGTCGTGAGAAGATTCCTGGAGGTCATAATGGACCGCGAGGCCATTCATTTGTTCATGACGACCCATCGCTATGGGGTCGTATCGAGTGTATCGAAGAGCGGGAGCCCGCAATCGGCGCTGGTGGGGATTGCCACGACTCCTGAATTGGAGATTATCTTCGACACATTGAAATCGACGCGAAAGTACTCGAACCTGATCGAGCATCCCGCTTGTTCGTTTGTAGTGGGATGGGGCGGAGAGCAGACGGTGCAATTCGAAGGAATTGCCACCGAGCCGAAGGGCGTCGAGCTGGAGCGCTGCCTGCAGGCTTATTTCGCGGTCTGGCCGGACGGGCCGAAACGCATGAGCTGGCCCGGAATTACTCATTTCGTGGTCAAGCCCAAGTGGATTCGGTATAGCGATTTCGATCAATCGCCTTCGCTGATTGAGGAGATGATGTTTCCCGGCTGACCGTGCGATGGGAAGGGCAGCATTCGCGATGCAATCGGATTGCCCATACACCTGTTCGCGCAGCTATGAATTGGGCGGCAATCCGAGATGCGCTTCCGCCGTTTCGCGGGTGAAGATGCGCCCGACCAGAGGGACCGGGGCGGGCGGCGTGTTGGCAATCAGGATTGCTTCTTTCAAGAGCGCGATGGGCTCGGGCAGCAGCGTGGCGTCGGTAGCGAAGAGGGTGGCGATGGGCTGTCCCTGCCGGACATGCGCGCCGCGACGTGCGTGAAACTCAATGCCGGCGTGGGGATCGACGGGCTCGCCGGCTGTTTCGCGGCCTGCGCCTGTGCGTTGCACGGCCCACCCGATTTTTGTTGTGTCCATCTCCGCGACGTAGCCGCTCTCCCACGCGGTCAACACCTCGGTTGCGCCCGGCTTATGGAATTTGGCGGGGTCATTGAAGACGGAAACATCGCCGCCCTGGGCCTCGATCATGCAGAAGAAATCACGCAGGGCAGAGCCATCGGCGAGGGCTGCTTCAGCGCGGGCATAACCTGCCTCCGGCGTGGCAGCCTGGCCGCCGAGGTGAATCATCCAGCCGGCGAGGATGAGCGACAACTCGCGCAGGTCTTCGCTCTCGGCCGGTCTCTTGCCGCGCAAAAGGTCCACAGCTTCCGTTAGCTCGATCCAATTGCCGGCGGTGCGTCCGAGGGGCTGGCTCATGTCGGTGAGCAGGGCGACGGTGCGGGTTCCGGCGGCTTCGGCGGTAGCAACCATGAGGGCGGCAACGTACTCGGAGTCTTCCTGCTTGCGCAGGAATGCGCCGGAGCCGGTCTTTACGTCGAGCACCAGCGCATCGAGGCCGGCGGCCAGCTTTTTGCTCAGAATGGAGGCGCAAATGAGGCCGGGATTTTCGACCGTGCCAGTGCGGTCTCGCAGTGCGTAAAGCACGCGGTCGGCGGGGACCAGTGAGGGCGTCTGGCTGACGATGGATGCGCCGCATTTGAGTAAAACTGTCTCAAATTCAGACAGTGTGAGAGCGCAGCGGTAGCCGGGGATGGATTCGAGCTTGTCCAAAGTACCACCGGTGTGGCCGAGGGCGCGTCCGCTGATCATGGGCACCGCCGCGCCGCAAGCGGCGGCGAGGGGCGCAACGAGGAAGCTGGTCTTGTCGCCGACACCGCCGGTGGAGTGCTTGTCGACAGCGGCTTTGCCTAGCCGTGCGGGCGAGAACTTTTCGCCGGAGTCGCGCATGGCGATAGTTAGGGCGCGGGTTTCGTCGAGCGAGAGGCCGCGAATCCACGCCGCCATCAGCCAGGCGGAGAGCTGTTCAATGGGAATGGAACCGCTGGCCGCGCCGTTGGCAATGAAGGCGATCTCGCGGTCACTGAGGGCAAGGCCGTCACGCTTCTTGCGGATAAGGTCGATGGCGTGGAGCGGTGGGAGTCTAGGTGATTTCGGCGGATTGTGAGGCTGCGTCATTGGGGGTCCAAATTCATTTTAGTTTCATGTCGAACCCTAGCGGCAGCAGGTCGGCGAAGCGCATGGTTTGTATACCAGTGGCGGCGGGGAACGCGACCAGGGTGCCGGGCTGAGAGAACTCGGCCAGCACTTGGCGGCATGCGCCGCAAGGCGGGCTGGCGGCGTCGTTAAGATTGGCTACGGCGACAGCTTCGATGCAAATCTCAGGGCCGAATTGGGCAACGGCGCGAACCAGCGCGGAACGCTCGGCGCAGATGGTGAGACCGTAGCTCACGTTTTCGACGTTGGTACCGGTGATAATCTCGCCGTTGGTGAGCTTGAGAGCCGCGCCCACGCGAAAGCTCGAATACGGCGAGTAGGAGTGAAGAGCGGCTTGGCGCGCTTGTGCGAGGAGTTCTTCGAGCGCCGGATCGGGCGGTTTCGTCGTGTTCATGCTGGTTCCCATCCAAACGCGGAGTGAGATTTGAGGCTAAAGCATTGGCGGTTGCGCTGTACACCCCGGAGCGCTCTATTGCTCTGTGCGGCGTTGTCGATGACGATTGCCGCGCCCGCTGCCAATGGCCAGACTGGCTCGGCGCACAGCTCATCGAAACCAGCCGCCGTGACCGTGCCGGATTCTGCGCCGGTCTTCGATGTGGCCGCGATCCATCTCCACAAGCCGGAGCCGCACGAGCACAACTCCATCTGGAGTTCGCCCCTCGACGGGCATTTCAGGGCCGTCAATATATCTTTGATGGCGCTGGTTCGATGGGCATTTGAGATGCCGGAAACCCGGATTCTGGGCGGACCTGGCTGGATGAACTCAACGAATTTCGATATAGAGGCGAAAGCGGACAGCTCGGTCGACGAGCAGATGCAAGCTCTAACACCTGCGGCCGGCGGGCTGAAGAAACGAAAGATGGTGCAGGCCCTGCTCGCAGACCGCTTCAAACTTGTGACCCATTTCGAGACGAAAGAGCTTCCGATCTACGCGCTGGTGGCGGCGAAAGGCGGTCCAAAGTTCGGCGTCATTCAATCGAACGGCACGACCATCAATTCAGGAACCGGGCACATCGAGGTGCAGGGATCGAACAGCGTTGCTCTTCTTGCCGAGGAATTGGCGAAGATCGTCGGCCGCGTGGTTGTCGATAAGACCGGTGTGGCAGGAAGATACGACCTCAGTCTCAAATGGACGCCGGACGACGGTGCGGCTCCCCGGCAAAGTTCGACTGAGCGTGGCGCTCCCGCGCCCGACTTGTCCGGTCCGTCGATATTTACCGCGCTTCAGGAGCAGCTTGGACTGAAACTTATGCCGCAAAAGGGTCCAGTGCAGGTTTTGGTCATCGATCACATCGAGATGCCATCTGAGAATTAGAGCAGAACCAAGGAAGATGTCGCTCAGGGGCTAAAGCCCGCTTCCTCTGCTGCCATCAGCGGCACGGCTGAAGCCGTGCCCTTTCAAAGCGGGACATAGCAACTCTAGCCCTGCTCTACAAGTGACAGCGAGCGCCATCGAGCCCCTTCCCAAGCGTCATTCCTCAAGTTGAGCCTCTTCCAACCGATAAGGTGATTGGGAGTTCGCTGCGCCGGGGTGTGGCCTCGGCTGGGCGAACGAGTGGACTCGATGGCAATGGATGAATTGACGAGGGAGTTCCTGATCGAGAGCCAGGAAGGCCTCGACCGGATGGAGCGGTGCCTGACCGAGCTTGAGGAGCGGCCTCAGGATGCGAGCCTGATCGGAGATATTTTTCGATCGGTGCATACGATCAAGGGGACGACGGGCTTTCTCGGCTTCAAGCGCCTGGAGACGCTGGCCCACGCCGGCGAGAACCTGCTGGGAATGCTGCGCGAAGGCAAGTTGACGGCCGACCGGCCAACGATCACAGGGCTTCTGCAATTGCTCGATGGGCTGCGCTCGATTTTGAAGACGATCGAGACCCAGGACAACGAGGGTGCCGGCGAGGATGCGGCGCTGATCGAACGCCTTGAGGAATTGCAGGCTCCGGCAAGTGCGCAGACAATCCACGCCGTTCACATGAAGGCTGGAGCGCTTGAAGCACAATCAGCCGAGTCGCATTCCGGGGCACTTGAAGTAGCCGCACCGCCTGAGGCAAGAGTTTCACCGGCGTCGCCAGCCACTCCGGAAGAGCCGCAGCATGTTGAGGCTGCGCAGAGAATCGCGGCGGCTCCGCCATCCGGCGTGCCCGTGAAAGCAGACGGTGAAACAGCCAAACCGCGTGTACCGGCGACGGGTGCGGCGACAGCGGGAGCTACCGCGGCGGAGAGTACGCTGCGCGTGGATGTGGCGCTGCTCAATCGGATGATGAATCTGGTGGGCGAACTGGTGCTGACTCGCAACCAGGTATTGCAGGCAACTTCGGCAGATCCCAACATGCGGTTGCTTTCGCGCCGTTTGGATATGGTTACGGCCGATCTGCGCGAGAGCGTGATGAAGGCCCGCATGCAGCCGGTCTCCAACATATTCTCGAAAATGCCGCGCATTGTGCGCGACCTCTCGCAATCGCTTGGCCGCCGGGTGCGGTTGCAGGTGGAGGGTCAGGAGACGGAGCTGGACAAGAGCCTGCTCGAGGCCATCAAGGATCCGCTGACTCACGCAGTAAGAAACTCATTGGACCACGGCATCGAACTGCCCGATGTGCGCGAGGCCGCGGGCAAGGACCCGGAAGGAACGCTGAAGCTGCGGGCCAGCCACGAGGGCAGCCATGTGATTGTCGAAGTATCCGACGACGGAGCGGGCATCAATGTAGAAAAGGTGCGCCAGAAGGCTATCGAGCGGGGCCTGATCACGCCGGAACGCGCCTCGCAGTTGCCCGAACGCGAGCTGCTGCAACTGATCTTTCTGCCCGGATTCTCAACCGCAACAGCCGTGACCAACGTGAGCGGCCGCGGAGTGGGAATGGATGTGGTGCGGACCAACGTGGAGAAGATCGGCGGCAAGGTGGAGATCGACTCGCGCGCCGGCAAGGGAACCACGCTGAGGATGCGGATACCGCTGACCCTGGCGATCATTCCCGCTTTGATTGTGCGCAGTGTGAAGCAGAGCTTTGCCTTGCCGCAAGGAGCATTGCTGGAGCTGGTGCATATTCCCCCGGAACTGGCCGCCACCTCGATCGAGTGGATGGAAGGCGCGCCGCTCTATCGGCTGCGCGGAAAGCTTTTGCCGCTGGTGTTTCTCGACCAGTTGCTGATGCCGCAGGCGGAGCGCAAGGCAGTCAACGAGAAGGACCACTTTATCGCGGTTTTGAATGCCGATGGACGGCAGTTCGGACTGGTCGTGGATGGGCTGGCCGACCCGGAAGAGATTGTAGTGAAGCCGCTGAGCGCGGTGCTCAAGGATATCGGTCTTTACTCGGGCGCCACGGTGCTTGGCAATGCGGATTTGGCGCTGATTCTGGACCCTGGATCGATCGCGCTTAAAGCAGGGGTAACCATGAACGGCGATGAAGAGGAATCGCGCGCAGTGGAAGAGGAGACCGGCGCCGGCTCCGCCAATGGTCTTGACTATCTGCTGGTCGAAGCCGCCGGGCGGCAGGCCGCCGTTCCGTTGGCCGACGTGCTCAGGATCGAACAGCTTCCGCTTTCCCGGATTGAGTACATCGGCTACCGGCCGGTGCTGAACTTCGAGGGGCAACTGCTTCCGATCGAGGATTCCGGGGGCGTGTTGGCAGCGGCAGCGAACGACGATGGGGCCGAAAGCGAGTCTGAAAAGCAAATCATTGTCGTGGTGTGCCGCGAGGGCAATCGCCATGTTGGCATCGCTGTTTCGCACGTGCTGGATGTGGCTGCCGGAGGAGACCTGTTCGAGGCCGGGACCAGCCAGCGTACCGGCGGCGTCACACTGTTGAAGAATCGCGTCACTGGAGTGGTTGATTTGGGCGGCGTGGCGCCGCTGCCGGCCGACGAGAACGCGCCGGCGGCATTGGGTGAGTATGCGGAGGCAGTCAGATGAGCAACGAGGAGAGGGTAATTCATCGCAAGGAAAAAGTTGCGGCAACTCTTGTCGAAATGTGTTCAGTGCGTGTGGCGCAGACTCTGTTCGGCGTTCCCATCACCCACATTCTTGAGATTGTGGGTTCGGCGTGGCCGCAACCGGTTCCGCTGGCGCCGAGTTTTGTGGGCGGGCTGGTGCACTACCGCGGCGACGTGCTCACTACGGTGAGTTTGCGTCATTTGCTGCAATTGCCGCCCAAGGATGGTCCGCACGACATTCTGGTTCTCGAATGTTCCGGCGGATGTTTTGGGTTGCTGGTGGATTCCGTAGGCGAGGTGCTTACAGTCTCATCGGCCGACTATGAGCCAAACCCATCCATTCTCGACGAGCGCCGGCGAGGCCTGTTTGCCGGGGCTTACAAACTCAAGGACAGCTTGCTGGTGATGCTTGATCCCGAGCGGCTGGACCCGATGCGACTGGGGCAGGCCGCATAGGGCGGGCTGCAATCGATTTCAGCACGGAGGCGCCTATGCGGGCACTGATTGTCGACGATTCTCGATTCGTAAGGGGCTTTCTGCGCGGACTGCTGATGGAACGCGGCATCGACTGCGAGGAAGCTGCCGACGGCCAGGCCGCCATGGACCGGCTGCGCGAGGGCGAGCCTTTCGACCTTGCTCTGGTGGACTGGAATATGCCGGTGATGAACGGGCTGGAGATGCTGCAGCGGATGCGCGCCGAAGGGTTTGTCGATGTAAAGGTGATGATGGTGACGACCGAGGCCGAGAACGACTTCATCATTCGCGCGTTGGATGCGGGCGCGGATGAATACCTGATGAAGCCTTTTGACGACGAGGCACTGAGCGAGAAGCTGGCCATGCTCGGTCTGGTGGAGGCCTGAGCGATGGCGGCCATTCGCCGAAAGCGCATATTGATTGTCGATGACTCCGCGGTAATGCGCAGCCTGCTGCGATCGGTGGTTTGCGCGGACGCGGAGCTCGAGGTGGCCGGCACCGCCGCGGACGGTCGATCGGCATTGAGCACAATTGCAACCGTGCGTCCGGACCTGATTCTGCTGGATGTGGAGATGCCTGTGATGGATGGTCTTGTGACGCTGAAGCAACTGCGCGCGCGGGGCAACAAGATGCCTGTGATCATGTGCAGCTCATTGACGCAGCGCGGCGCCAGGGTGACCATCGAGGCCCTGGCCGGGGGCGCATCGGACTACGTGACGAAGCCAGCGGGACAGTCTGGCCGCGAGGCCGCAACCCGGGCATTGTCGCAGGATTTGATTCCGAAGATTCATGCGCTGACCAGTCACCTGCAGGGACAATTGCAGCAGCCGGTATTTCCCGGTCTTCCTGGAGCGGGCGTTCCAGCTCCTGGGTTTCCTGGCTCAACCCGCACGCCGCTGATGTTACCTGCGGCGCCGGCGTTCAAGCCGCAGCCTGTAACTTCAGTCCCGCAGGTGCTGGTGATCGGCGTTTCCACCGGAGGCCCAGCGGCGCTTGACATTCTTATGCCGGCGTTCCCGGCCAGCTTTCCCTTGCCCATTGCCATCGTGCAGCACATGCCGGAGTTGTTCACCAAGCTGTTTGCCGAGCGTCTTGACGGGCGGTGCGGCTTGAAGGTGTGCGAGGCAGCGGAGGGCGATCCAATGCGCGCAGGAACCGCTTATATTGCGCGCGGCAACTGGCACTTGGAAGTACTGGCAGCGTCTCGCGCCGGTCAGCCGGCCACGCTGCGCCTCAACCAGGGTCCGCTTGAGAATCACTGCCGTCCCGCGGTGGATGTGCTGTTTCGCACCGCAGCCTCGGTCTATGGCAGCGGCGTGCTCGGCTTGGTGTTAACCGGGATGGGCTCCGACGGATTGGCGGGATGCCGCTTGATCCGCGAACAAGGTGGAACTGTAGTGGCCCAGGACCAGGCTACGAGCACGGTGTGGGGAATGCCGGGCGCAGTGACCAACGCCGGCTTGGCTCATAGCGTGTTGCCTCTTAGCGCCATCGCCCCGGAAATCCTCCGGATCGTCAGCCGGACGAACAGTGAATCCTACGAGCTTCGCAGGCGGGTGGTGCAGTCATGGTAGAAGCCGCATCGGTGGACTACGTCTATCTTCGCCAACTCGTCTTTGGCGAGTCGCGAAACGTGCTCGATCCGACACGCGACTACCTCTTCGAGACCAGGCTCACCAAGGTACTGCGCAACCAGGGCATGACCCGGCTCGATGAGCTCGTGCAGCATCTGAAGCTAGCGAAAAACCCTCAACTCGAGCGCACCGTTGCCGAGGCCATGACCATCAACGAAACCAGTTTCTTTCGCGATAGCCGGCCCTTCGAGCTATTGCGCACGGACTTGCTGCCCAAGCTCATTGAAGATCGGCGATCGACGCGCGCGCTGCGCATCTGGAGCGCGGCCTGCTCCACCGGGCAGGAAGCATACAGCACGGCGATGCTGTTGCAGGAGCACTTTCCCCAACTGGCCAGTTGGAGCATCCGTATCGAGGGCACCGATTTGTGCAGCGAGGTTGTGCAGCGCGCCCAGGCCGGCCGTTACCACCGCATCGAGATCAATCGCGGCCTGCCCGCGCGCTTCGTGGTGCGCTACTTCGACCACGCGGGCGAAGACTGGGTGGTCAAGCCGGAGGTACGCAAACCGTGCAACTTCCGCCACGCCAACCTGTGCGCGCCGCAATTGCCCTTCAACCGCTCCGACGACCGGTTCGATGTGATCTTTCTGCGCAATGTCATGCTCTATTTCTCACAGGAGACGCGGCGGACATTGCTGGCGGGTATTCAACGGCTGCTCGCTCCCGACGGGATCCTGTTTCTCGGTTCGAGCGAACAGCCGGCCGATCCATCCATCTGGACCGCCGTGCTGGCCGGGGGCACCTGCCACTTCAAGGCGAGAAAGCCAAGTTAAAAAGCAGCTTTTAGCTATTAGCCTTTAGCTTCTATGTTCCGGACAAAGGCTTTTCGTTGGCGCGGCGCGGGAAATCTGCGTCAGGCCAGGGAACCACAAATGCTAACCAGTCAGGACCCAGGAGCTAAGAGCTAACGGCTAAAAGCTAGAAGCTGCTTTCCAACAGCTTCTCCACCTCTTTATGCAGCCGCGCGGTGATGGCGGCTTCGGTCTCCAGAGGGCCGAACCGGATGGGCTGGCCTACCGCGAGCTCGATCATGCCGGAACGGAACCAGCCGCGCCCGCTGGCCTTCAACTCGCGCACTCCGCGCATGGCCATGGGCAGCACGGCCGTCCCCGATTGCTTGACCAGCAATCCGATTCCTGGGCGGAAGCGCGCCAAACGGCCCTCTTCGGAAACCGCGCCCTCAGGGAAGATCAGCACATTGAATCCGTGGTCGAGCGCTTCGCCCGCATGGGCAAAGCTGCGCTGGAAGTCTCTCTTCCTGGGCAGCGGGAAGACGTTGAAGAATAGCGTCACGAGGAAGTAATACAAAGGACCAAGCAGAAAGAATGTGGTCTCCGGCCTGGCGCTTTGCGCATTGCGAAAGTGGCGATAGTCTTCGAGCATCTCTCCGGCCATGGCCACAGCCATCCGTCTGCGGATCGGTCCCGGCAAGGCGTATTCCATCAGCGCTGCATCGATCGACGCCACATGATTTGCGATGATCAGCATGGGCTCGCTCGAATCGATGGGGCCGGAACGAACAACCTTCGGTTTTCCCAGCAGCCACACCAGCGGCCGTATCACGGTCTCAAAGAAGGCAACGCGCAGCCAACGAAACGGAAGCAGCCAAGGCCAATGCGGGTAAATGAAAGTTGCCTGAGGAGCGGGGACGCTAGTGTTTTCCGGGCCGACGAACTGCGCCGTGGTCTGCTGGGCTTGTACGGGGTCCATTGAAATCGGCGGAATCGCCGCGGCCTCCGGCGGTTGCGTCGCATCGGTCTCGGAGTTCGTCTTCACAAGTCGCCGCAGTTCCCCGAGCGTGGCTACCTCTTCCAATAGCCCGGACTCGGGAAGCATCTGCAGCCGCTCTTCAATAGCTGCGGCCAACTGCACACGGCCCAGGCTGTCGAGATGCAGGTCCTCTGTCAGGCGCGCGTCATCCCCAGTGTCTTGCGGCGTCTCGCCGGAGATCTGCGCGATCAGCGTCAACAACCAGTCCTGGCTGGCGCTCTTGCCTGCTTCGTTTGCAGAGGCTGCCTTGGAAGCGGCCCGATATTTTGCCGCCACCCAATCGGCGACAGCCTTGCGTCTCACTTTTCCGGTCGACGTGCGAGGCAAATCCGGCTCGGGCCACAGTTCCCATCGCAGAATTCGCTGAAATTCGGCCAGATTGGAGTTAGCGTGTTCGATCGTCTCCGCCGCCTGTGCGCGCGTACCACGGAAAGAAAGCACTGCGCAGGGTTCCGGACCGGCAGCGGTCTCAACGCCCACCACGGCACAAGCCAGAACTCCCGGCTCCTGCTCGACGGCCGCTTCAAGATCCTCTGGATGCAGGTTCAGGCCCGCGGCGGTCACAATCACTTCGCTCTTGCGGCCAAGGAATCGCAACTCGCCGGTAGGCTCGGCCACAGCCAGATCGCCGGTGGACAGCCATTCGCCCTCGCGTTGATGGAGTGCGCCGCCGGACCAAGTAGCAGTGGAAATGGATGCCCCTCGCACGAGCACCTCGCCATCGGGGCCGAGCTTGACTTCGCGGCCGGCAAGCGGCTTGCCGATGGTTCCCTCGGCCACGTGAAATGGGTGGTTGAGCGTGATGATCGCTGTGGTTTCCGTCATCCCGTAGCCCTGAACGACCACCAGGCCGACCGCATTCCAGAATTGTTCCAGAGCACCCTGCAGCGCTCCGCCGCCGGAGATGATGGCCCAGAACTTTGGACCGAATACGCGGTGGACATCGCGGAAGTGCCACCAAGTTTTTATGATGGCAGCCGAGGTAGCCATCCATCCCATCGGTACAGATCGGATGCCTGAAACCCCCGTGGCGCCCTTGGGTCCGAGAACGCGTTCATCCAGGCCGGGCAAGTCAGTTTCAAGGTGGGCCTTTAGAAGCGCGATGACCCGAGGCACGGCGGCCAGAACGGAGATGCGTTCGCGGCGGATGGTTTCAATGATCCGGGGTGCAACGAGGCGGCTGTCGAAGTGGAGTTCGGCTTTGAACATGGGTGGAACCCACAGGCCCATGGTCTGGCCGAAGACGTGGCTCAGCGGCAGCGTATTAAAGATGCGCAAAGGATGAATAAGCCGTTCCCAGCGAAGATAGGGCTTGGCCGCGTCCGCGATGGGGCCGACGCTGGCCAGCACGTTGCCGTGCGTGAGCACAATGCCTTTGGGATCGCCGGTGGTGCCGGAGGTAAAAAGAATTTGTAGCGGCGTCTCGCGGGAGAGCCCTGGGACCGGGCCGGATTCTTCGGCGGGCAGGTGAGTAAGCCAATCGTCAAAGGAAAGCTGGGGAAGCTCGGGGGGCAACTGGCTGAGCAGGACGGCATCGCCCACGGCTAGTTTGAGGGCTACGTCTGCCGCGACCCGTTTGGCAAAATCGTCTGTTCCAGCGGCATCCAAAGGGACGGCCATGACCCCGCGCAGCAGGCAGCCATAGAAAGCAGCGATCCACTCGGCGCTGTTTTCGGCCCAGATCAAAACGCGGTCGCCAGACGCAATGCCCCGCTCTATCAGTAGCGAGGCAAAACGTCCAGCCAGGCGAGCGACTTCGCCGTAGGTCGAGACGCGGCGGCGGTTGCCCTGATGACGAACCACGGCAACCGCGCGGCTGTAGCCGCGGAAGTCGTCGAGGAGTGTAGCCAGGTGCTCTCGCATGGGCGCTCCGTGCTCGATACTGCTGATTGTTACGCAGTTAGATGACAATTGACGGCGATGGTTGCGAAGAGTGCATCAATGCTGGAAGTATTTGGCGCGATCCGGGTGAGGAGATACCACCGGCCGAATCGTTGCGAAGGCGGAAGAATTTGTGGGCGTGAGTTACGAGGCAACGGGTTCTCGGCTTCGACGGCCATTCACCGATCAACACTTCTTCGCTTCCTCTTCGCCGCCTTCTCGCGCTATTCTTAGGACTCATGTTGCCCGATCATCCAAACTGGGACGCGTCGGCTAGCTCGACCGAAGCTGCCGATCCGCTTGCCTGTTTTCATCCCGTAACAGCGGAGTGGTTTCGGGCGGTATTTGATGCGCCCACCGCGCCGCAGCGGATGGGATGGCCGGCGATTGCGCGCGGAGAGAGCGCGCTGATCCTGGCGCCGACTGGGACAGGCAAGACGCTGGCTGCGTTTTTGTGGTGTCTGGATCGGCTGATGCTTCAGGCGCGGGCCGAAGGACACAAACAAGGCTGTCGCATTGTCTACGTGTCGCCGCTGAAGGCGCTGGCTGTGGACGTGGAACGCAATCTGCGCTCGCCCTTGGCGGGCATGGCGAATATGGCGCGGCGCATGGGTGTGGCTTTCCGCGAACCCACCATCAGCGTGCGCACCGGCGACACGCCGCAAAGAGAACGCGCGAAATTTGCGCGTCATCCTGCGGACATTTTGATCACTACGCCGGAGTCGCTCTACCTGCTGCTTACGTCGCAGGCGTCTGAAGCGCTGCGCACTGTGGACACGGTGATCGTCGATGAGATTCACGCGCTGGTTCCCACCAAGCGCGGCGCGCATCTGGCGCTTTCATTGGAACGGCTGGAGGCGTTGACCAAACGGCGGTTGCAGCGCATTGGCCTCTCGGCAACGCAAAGGCCGTTGGAAGAGGTGGCGCGGTTTTTGGGCGGGGTGGAGACAGCGGTCGAGGTAAAGGCCGGAGCCGAGAAAAACGCCGGAGCGGTAGGTTCGGGCTTCAGCCCGGACATTGGGCAGGCGCAACACCAGGGGGATTTATCCCCTGAGGTATGCTCTTCGGGAAGCTCATCGACAAACGCCGAGGCCGCTTGGTCCTCCGGTGCCTCTGACCCTGCGCCGCCCCGCTATCGTCCCGTGACCATCGTCAACGCCAGCGCGCCGAAGCAGTTGAAGCTGCGCATTGAAGTTCCGGTCGAAGATATGGCGCACCTTGGTCAACAGGAAGAGCTGCCCAGCGGACCGGCTTCGCAAGCGCCCAAACGAGTCTCTATCTGGAACGCGATTCACCCACGTTTGCTGGAAATTATTCGCGCCCGCAACTCGACGATTCTGTTTGTGAACAGCCGCCAGGTGGCCGAGCGGCTGGCCGGCGCGTTGAACGAGCTGGCCGGCGAAGCCATTGCCCGCGCGCACCACGGCTCGCTGGCCGCGGCGCAACGGTCTGTAATTGAGGAGCAGTTGAAGGCCGGGCAGATTCGCGCGCTGTGCGCAACTTCGACGCTGGAACTGGGTATCGATATGGGCGCCGTCGACCTGGTGATCCAGATCGAAGCGCCGCCTTCGGTTGCCAGCGGAATGCAGCGCATCGGGCGCGCCGGACACCATGTAAATGCGGTGAGCGAGGGAATTCTGTTCCCGAAATACCGCGCCGACCTTGTGGCCTGCGCAGCGGTGACGCGCGCCATGCACGAGGGCCACATCGAGTCGACGCGTTTCCCTCGCAATCCGCTGGATGTGCTGGCGCAGCAACTGGTGGCGATTGTGGCGCACCCGCCGGGCGTCACAGCGCCGCGCAAGCCGAAGGTCCTCAAGAGTGCGCGGAGGGGAAAGAATCTAACTGCGGAATTGAAGTTTGACGATTGGGAATCCGCGCGCAAGGACGTGGAATCACAAAAGCCCGAAGTTAGCGTCGATTCTCTTTTCGAGCTGGTGCGACATGCGGCGCCTTTTGGCAGCTTGAGCCGCGGTGCGTTCGAGGGCGTCCTCGATCTGCTCAGCGGACGCTATCCCTCCGACGAGTTTGCGGAACTGCGGCCGCGGCTCACATGGGATCGCGTGCGCAATGTGGTGACGGCACGCGACGGCGCGGCACGGCTGGCGATTCTCAATGCGGGGACAATTCCCGACCGGGGGCTGTACGGAGTCTTTCTTGCCCATAGCGAAGGTAAGTCGGTGCGCGTGGGCGAGCTCGACGAAGAGATGGTCTTCGAGAGTCATCCCGGCGAGACGTTTATCCTGGGCGCATCAACGTGGAGAATCGATGAGATCACGCACGATCGCGTGCTGGTGACGCCTGCTCCCGGCGAGCCGGGCAAGATGCCGTTTTGGAAAGGAGACGGTCCGGGACGTCCGCTTGAATTCGGCCGGCGCATTGGCACGCTGGTTCGCGAACTGCGCGGTCTGCCTAAGGCTGCCGCGCTGACGCGTCTTGTAACAGAGCACGATCTCGACCCCGGAGCGGCAGAAAACTTGATGCAGTTTCTCGCCGATCAGGAAGACGCGACTGGCTCGGTGCCCGACGATCGCACCGTGGTGATCGAGCGTTGCCGCGATGAGCTGGGCGACTGGCGCGTTTGTGTGCTCACGCCGTTTGGAAGCCGCATACACATTCCGTGGGCCATGGCGGTGAGCGCGCGCATTCGCGCGGCAGGCGGGCCGGAGGTGGAAACTTTATGGAGCGACGATGGGTTTGTGCTGCGCTTTCCGGATACAGACGAGCCGCCCGATCCGGATTGGTTTCTTGTTGAATCAGCTGAAGCGATGGCGCTGGTGTTGCGCCAGTTGGGCTCGACGGCGCTGTTTGCGGGGCGATTCCGCGAGGCTGCAGGCCGCGCGCTGCTCTTGCCGCGCCGCCGCGCCGATGCCCGTTCGCCACTGTGGCAGTTGCGCAAGCGCTCCTACGATCTGCTCAGCGTGGCCTCGCGCTATCCTAAGTTTCCGTTGTTGCTGGAGTCGTATCGCGAGTGCCTGCGCGATGTCTTCGATATGCCGGCGCTGATTGAAACGCTGCGCGCAATCGAGCAGCGCCAGTTGCGTGTCCAGGTTGTTGAAACGCGCAAGCCCTCGCCCTTCGCCGCTTCGCTGCTCTTCAGTTATGTCGCGAATTTTCTCTACGACGGCGATGCGCCGCTGGCGGAACGGCGCGCACAGGCGCTCACCATCGATCAGGAACAGTTGCGCGAGTTGCTTGGCGAAGCCGATCTGCGCGAGCTTCTGGATGCGGATGCGATTGCAGAGGTGGAAGAGATTGCGCAGTGCCTGAGCGAGAGCTATCGCGCGCGCTCGGCGGACGGCATGCACGATCTCTGCCTGCGGCTTGGGGATTTGTCGCGCGAAGAGCTGGCGCGGCGCGTGGCTACGCCGGATTTGTTGCTGCATGTAGACAGGCTAATCCGGTCGCGCCGTTTGCTTGAATTGCGCATTGCCGGCCAGCGGCGGTTGATTGCAGCAGAAGATGCGGCGAGATATCGCGATGGGCTCGGAATTCCGTTGCCGCCGGGGTTGGCCACGGCGCTCCTCGAGCCGGTGGCGCATCCGGTGCTGGAGTTGATTCGCCGTTACGCGCGTACCCATGGGCCGTTCACGCTGCGCGAGCCCGCCCAACGTTTTGCGCTGGATGTCGCGGCTGTTGAAGAGGCGTTGCGCCAGCTCGCGCATGAGGGGCGCGTGCTCGAAGGCGGATTCCGGCCAGGAGGGCTGCATCGCGAATGGTGCGACGGAGAGATGCTGCGCTTGATTCGCCGCAAATCGCTGGCCAGGCTGCGCAGGGAAGTTGAGCCGGTGGAGCAGCACACGCTGGCTCGCTTTCTCACGCACTGGCAGGGGCTGCTGGCGCCGCGGCGCAGCGGACATGGAAATCTCGACGGGCTTCTGGACGCGATCGAGAGTTTGCAAGGCGCGCCGCTGCCTGCCTCGCTGGTAGAGAGTGCGATCCTGCCGGCGCGCATTGCGGAGTATGCTCCGGCTGGACTCGATACGCTGATTGCCGCGGGCGAGGTGGCGTGGGCAGGTGTCGAGCCAATCGGCGAGCGAGACGGACGCATCGCGCTCTTTCTCGCCGACAAATTACCGTTGCTGGCGCAGCATAGGCCGCTTGTTGAGCCATTGACAGAGCGCGAAGAGAAGTTATTGGCGGTGCTGGAGTCGACGGGTGCAAGCTTTTTCGACGCGCTGCATCAGGCTGTTGGCGGAGGCTATCCCGGCGAGACCATCGAGGGCCTTTGGAGCCTGGTATGGCGAGGGCTGATCACCAACGATTCGCTTCATGCGCTGCGCGCTTATATCGCCCGGCCGGAGAGTGCGCGCGTGCCGCGGCGTTTGCAAACGGGAGCTGTGTTTCGTTCGCGGAGGACAACGCCGCCGACAGCGCAGGGGCGATGGTCGCTCTTGCCGTTGCGTGCGCAACAAGGGAGCGCCGCTGGTCCAACTGCGACCGAGACCAGTCACGCGCTGGCTTTGCAACTGCTGAATCGTTACGGCGTATTGCTGAGGGAACATGTGGCGGCGGAGAACGTGCCGGGGGGATTCAGCGCCGTGTACGACGTGCTCAAGGCTCTCGAAGAGAGCGGACGCATTCGCCGCGGATACTTTGTAGCTGGGCTCGGCGCTACGCAATTTGCGCTGCCGGCTGCCGTGGATCTGCTTCGCCAGTTGCGAACCGCTCCGCCGCAGGAAAAGCCGGAGTTTGTGCAGTTGGCCGCAACGGACCCGGCAAATCCATATGGCTCAGTCTTGCGCTGGCCGGAACTGCCCGTAGCGGAAGAAGATTCGGAGACCACGCCACGATTGCTTACGCGGGCCGCCTACGCTGAAGTGATTCTGCGCAACGGGCAGTTGGTTGCGTGGCTCCGTCGCGGGAATCCAAACTTGCTTGTCTTTCTTCCCAATGAGGAGCCGGAGCGCTCGCAGACGGCCGCGGGGCTGGCGCATTTCCTGTGCTCGCGCGGCCAGGAACGAATGCGCGGCGGCAGCCATCAGGGCGTGCTAATCACCACCATCAATGGGCAGCCGGTTGCGGCGCATCCCATGGCGCGCTTCCTGATGGATGCGGGATTTCATCCAGGGCCGCTGGGGATGCACCTGCGGCGGATACTGTTGCCGGTGGGACAGAACGGCCACGAGCACCACGTGGACAATCGGGCCGGCGGGGTGCAATAGGCTATGCCCGAGGGCGACACGATCTTTCGCACGGCACGCGCACTGGGCCGCGCGCTGACGGGCAAACCGATCGTCGGATTCCGTTCGACGTATCCGCTGCTGACGCGGTTCAACGACGACACGCCGCTTGCGGGCCAGACCGTCGAGCAGGTGGAATCGCGCGGCAAATGGCTGCTGATTCATTTTTCCGGCGGCGCAACGCTGGCTACTCATATGCTCATGAGCGGCAGTTGGCACATCTACCGCCCAGGCGAAAAATGGCAGCAGCCGCGCATCAATATGAGGATATTGCTTGAGAATAGCGATTACATGGCGGTGGGATTTCGCGTGCCGGTGGCGAAAATGCTGAAGCCTCAGGAACTGGCGCGAGCGGACAGGATTCCTCCGCCGGAGATTGACGTGTTGAGCGAGAGTTTCAATGCCGGCGAAGTCTTGCGCCGCACCTTGGCGTGCGCGGATGAGGAAGTTGGCGACGTGTTGCTGCACCAGGAGGTGATGGCCGGTGTGGGCAATGTTTTCAAATCGGAGATTTGTTTTGTGACTGGCGTCAACCCTTTCTGCAAAGTGGCTTCGCTGGAGCGCGAGAGGCTGACAGCCGTGATAGAAGCGGCACAGAGACTGGTCGCGGCCAATGTGCTCGAAGATTCAGGAGACGCTATTGTGACCTACGGGGGACGGAAGCGGCGCACCACGCATGAGGCCGATCCTGGCGCGAGTCTGTGGGTTTACGGACGCGCGGGCGAGCCTTGCAGACGTTGCGGGGAGGCGATTCGCAGACGCATCCAGGGGCCTGACGCGCGCGTGACCTTCTGGTGCGGGCACTGTCAGCCGATGGTAGACGGGACAGATGTGGATGGTTGACCCACGCTCGTGCGGATGGTTGATCCGGTGCTCGAATTACGTTACGGCTTGCCGGTGCCGAATATTTTCTGCAACAGGTTGCGATGGTCGGCGGGGTGGTCGCAGGTTTCTGTCGGCGCTGTGCCGGCGAGGAAAGCCGCTTCGAAGCCATCAGGGCAGGATTCATCGCTGAGCAAGTTGCTTGCCTTGTCGATCTTCACTACATCCACTCCCTCGGGCGCGGTGAACTCGTGGGTGTCAGAGTACTGCGGGAGCAGGACAGCCTTTTTCATGAACTCGGCCCAGATGGGTGCGGCGACATGCGCACCCTGGACGCGGCCGCGGTTTTCCGGATCAAGCGAGGTGTAGTCATCGTTGCCAACCCAGACCACGCAGATCAGGTTGCTGGTGAAACCGGCAAACCATGCGTCGTGGTCGGTGCCCGTCTTGCCTGCTGCCGGAGCGGTAAAGCCCATGTTGCGGACGCCGGCGCCGGTTCCCTGGCCTTGGAGGACCGCTTCTAACATATTGGTGGTGAGGTAAGCGACGCGCGGGTCGAGGACCTGCCGGGTTGCCGGCGTGTAGTCGGTAATGATGTCGCCGCTGGGCGTGCGTACGCTTGCCAGCATCCATGGATCGATGTGCAGGCCGCGATTGGCAAAGACGGTGTACGCGCCGGCCATATCGAGCGGAGTGGCGTCGTAAGAGCCGATGGCCATGGAGGGCGTGCCGCGTGCGGACTTGATGCCGGCTTCGCGGGCGAGAGCGGCGACGCGATCGAAGCCAACCATGGAGGCGAGGCTGATGGTGGCGTTGTTGTCGGACCGCTGCAGGGCGAAACGGGCGGTCATCTGGCCGTAGATCTCGCCTTCAAAGTTGCGCGGCGTGTACTCGTAGGGAGTTCCTTCGCTGTAGGTTCTTTGCTCGTCTGTGAGGATGGTGACGGGCGAGAACAAATGCGTCTGGCCCGGCAGCATGGTGCCTTCGGTGGTGGTTTGAAAAGCAGCAGCATAGACAAACGGCTTGAAGATGGAGCCGGAGGGCCGATGCGCGACGACGTGGTTGACCTGGCTGTTGCCGTAGCTGCGGCCGCCGACCAAAGCAAGAACCTGACCGGTGTGGGGATTGAGCGCCACCAGCGCGACCTGGGGATAGGTATAGGGTCTGCCTGCCTTCTTGTCCTTGGTGTGGACCTTGTCGATGCGCTCGTCTACCACGTGAATTGTCGACTCGACGGCCGATGTAGCTTCCCGCTGCAAGTCTGGATCAAGGGAGGTATAGATGCGCAGGCCTTCGCGATTGAAGTCGCGCTCGCCGAGTTTCTGCAGCAACTGATCGTGTACCAGATCGACAAAGTAGGGCGCCTCGCTGGCATCGACGCTGGCCTCGGAGAGATGGAGCGGCTCGGCCTTGCCGCGCTCTGACTGCTCCTTGGAGATGGCGCCGGTCTCGACCATCGAATCGAGCACCAGGTTGCGGCGCTCGATGGTGCGCTCCGGATGGTGGAAAGGGTTGAAGTAACTGGGGCGCTGAATGATACCGGCCAGGAATGCGCACTGGGCCAGGTCGAGCTGGCTCACATCCTTGCCGAAGTACACCTGCGACGCTTCGCCGAAACCGTCGATGGAGAAGCTGCCGCGCTGGCCAAGCGGTATCTGATTGGCGTACATCTCGAAGATCTGATTCTTGGTAAAGCGGTGCTCGAGCTGAAAGGCAACGATAATCTGCGCGATCTTGTATCTGATGGTTCCGTCGTCGGTGACGAAGAGCAGCTTTGCCAGTTGCATGGTCAGCGTGGAGGCGCCACCGCGATGCTTGCGATCGCCGATGACATCGTGCCAGCCCCAGCTGATGATGCTGAAAAAGTTGACGCCGCTGTGCTCAAAGAAGCGGCGGTCTTCGATGGCCAATACTGCCTGAACCGCGTTAGGCGGAATCTCATCGTAAGTGAGCAGCCGGCGCTTGGTGCGGTTGACGTCTTCGCTGAGGCCGGTGATCAGGAGCGGCTCAAGCTCATAGCTGGAGAGCGGCTGGCCGTGATCGTCGTCGATCGACTGCACGACACCCGAGCCGATGTGGATGGTTGCGCCGTCCTGCGCATGATAGGACTGCGGGCCGGGATGCACGGTGATTGAGCTCGCGCCCTGAGAATATGTGCCCAGCGGCGAGGGTTGCGCCGCGCCATCGGCGGAGTAGCCGGCCTCGCGCAGCTCATTGGCAATGAGGCGGACACTGAGCTTCTGTCCAGGGCGAACCTCGCGGGGCGCGGCATAAATCTTGGCGGTGTTGGCGAAGATAGGCTGCTTGAGGCGCTCGTCTACGATGTGCTGATAGGTGAAATAGAAGTAGATGAAGATGGAAAGGCCTAGGACCGCAACCGCGGCAACGGCTATGAGCGCAATGCGCATCAGCAGCGCTGCCTTCGGGCTCCGTCCGGTGGATCTTGCCCATCTTATCTTCAGTGCCATAACTGCTCCCGTATTCAGCTTCTAGCTTCGAGCTTTTAGCTTCTAGCTCTCCCCTGCACGGCGAAGCGTTGGTGGAAAACCAAGGCCGCGCATGGAAGCGTAATCAGCTAGAAGCTAGCAGCCAAAAGCTGAAAGCTGCCTTTAGGCATCCTCCTGGACGCGCTCCTTCACCAGCGGCACTATTTCGTTCAATGCCACATCCACGCTGGTTGCTGTGGCGCGCGTAACCAGCTCGACTACGCCGCTCGCTGCTTTCTTCCCAACGTTGATGCGGTAGGGAATGCCCACCAGATCCGCGTCTTTGAATTTGACGCCCGCACGCTCGTCGCGGTCATCGAGCAAGACGTCGAGGCCTGCGGATTCAAGTTCCGCGGCTATTGTTTCGCCGGTTTGAGCGAGCGCCGCATCGGAGACGTTAGTCACGGTAACCACGACGGTGAACGGTGCGATCGACGCTGGCAGCCAGAAGCCATTGTTATCGTTTGACTGCTCGATGGCCGCGGTCAGAATGCGCTCGATGCCGATGCCGTAGCTTCCCATGATGGGCATCACTTCTTTTCCGTTGGGGTCAAGCACGCGTGCGCCCATCGACTCGGTGTACTTGTAGCCGAGCTTGAAGATGTGGCCCACTTCGACGGCCTTGCCGACGACGAGCTTGCCATTGCAGCCTGCGGTGGGGCAGGTTTCGCTTTCGTTCACGCTGCGAATGTCTGCGCTGAGCGTCCAGGTGAAATCGCGGCCCGGCGTGACGTTGCGCAGGTGATAGTCGGGCTGGTTGGCGCCGGCTACGAGGTTCTTGCGGCCTTCAAGAGATTTGTCGACGACAACAACGACGCCTTGCGCGGAGAATGCCGGACCGATGGAAGTTTGCGCCTGCACAGTCTTCGGAATGAGGCCAATCGGTCCCAGGAAGCCAGCAGGTCCCTTGAAGTGTTGTTCAAGTTCTTCGGCGTTCATTGTGCGCAGTTCGCGCCCGCCGATGCTGCCCAGCAGCTTGGTCTCGTTCACGGAGTGGTCGCCCCTCAGGAAAGCGGCAACCGGCTCCCACAGCTCCTTACCTGGTTGGAATCCTCTCAGAGCCATGTAGGCCACGCACTTGATATCGGAGGCCGGCGAAATCTTGAAGAACTCGGCGACATCGGCGATGACCGCGCAGCCCGGCGTGTGCACCAGCTCAGGCGTGCCGTCGCCGGTTGGCTCCATCTCATCGACCGGTTCGAGGCGCGAGGTTGCCTTCTCCAGATTGGCAGCGTAGCCGCAGACAGGACAGCTTGCAATCAGGTCTTCGCCGGCGTCGGTGTAGACCATGAACTCCTGCGACTGCGAGCCGCCCATGGAGCCCGAATCAGCTTCGACGGCCACAAACTTGAGGCCGCAGCGGGTGAAGATCTTGCGATACACCGCATCGTGCAGATCGAAGCTCTTGTCCAGGCCGGCCTTGTCGATATCAAAGCTGTAGCTGTCCTTCATGGTGAACTGGCGCACGCGCAGCAGGCCTGACTTGGGGCGCGGCTCGTCGCGGAACTTGGTCTGAATCTGGTACCAGATCTGCGGCAACTGCTTGTAGCTGCGAAGTTCACTGCGCGCGATCGATGTCATGATCTCTTCGTGCGTCATGCCCAGACAGAGATCGGCGCCCTTGCGGTCTTTGAGGCGGAACATGTTTTCGCCCATGGTGGTCCAGCGGCCGCTCTGCTCCCAAATCTCGCGGGGATGGATGGCGGGGAGATAGAATTCCTGGCCGATCTCATCCATCTCCTCGCGCACGATGGCGATGATTTTGTTCAACGAGCGCTGGCCAAGGAACAGGTAGTTATAAATCCCCGCGCCGAGCTGGCGAATGTAGCCGGCGCGGAGCAGAAACTTGTGGCTGGCCACTTCGGCGTCTGCCGGGGCCTCGCGAAGAGTGGGGACAAAGAGCTTTGACCAGCGATGCATAGCGATGAGTGCACGTACTTTCCCGCCGGCCGTCCGGCGCAAAGGCAAAATTGAAGCAGTCATTATTCTAAATGTTCGGGGAGTCGAAGGTGGGCGCGCCGCGAATCATGTTATGGCAAGATGCCAGCGGCGCTACTTGGGTATCCCCGCGATTGTCCGCACTACGCCTCTAACCTGCAGGAGAACATCGTCAGGCATCCGTCCCAGATACGCCGCCTTGCGCACTCGCCAATCGAGACTTCGCATGTGTTCGCAAAGCACTGCGCCGTGCACGGGCAGGCCGGGCGGCAAAACCACCTGGAACTGGTAACCCTTCACTTTGCTTGAGATGGGGCACGCAAAGGCTACTGACGATCTCAGATTGAAGTATTTGGATGAGAGGATAACGGCTGGCCTGAACCCGGCCTGCTCTCTTCCGGCTTGCGGATCGAAATCCAGCCAGACCAGATCGCCCGCATCCGGCTCGTAGGGGTTTACCAAACCTCGACTCCGCGTGGGGGGCCCCAGTCGTATTCTCCAAGGCTGTCGCCTTCGTTCAACCCTTCCATCAACTCCTCTAGTGTCATATCCGCAGGTTTTTTCCGGGCAGGAGATTCGGAAGAGCTGACCAGCGAAATACTGCCCGCACCGTTCGCTACCCACTCGACCGGTTCGCCCACGGGCAGCGCGGCCTGCACCACAAGCTCCTGCGGAATCTCAACCGTGAGCGTGTTTCCCACGCGAACGATTTGGGTCGTCATTGGGTCAACTCCTAATGAAATCATAGCGCGAATTGAGCTCGCTCGCTCAATCGCAAGCCTGCCCCACCTTAAATCAGCTCCACGCCCCATGGATCGAGCAGGCGCATTGAGGATCAAATGTAGCGAGTTGAATCCGGCTGCGTCACTCTTCAGCAAAGATGGCCAGAGCATCGCGGCTGGCATGAATGATGCGAAGAATTCGTATCTCTCCCGGCCTGACGCTGTAGAAGATCACATAGCTGTTGACCGGGAAGGTACGGACGTTGGGGCGCAGATCCGATTCGAGGCTCCTGCCGATGTTAGGAAACTTTGAAAAGAGCCCGAATTTGTCGGTAATCGAGCCAACCACACGTGTTGCGATTGCGTGGTTGCCACTCTCTCGCGCGATATACAGCCAGATCTCGTCGAGGTCCGCTCTGGCCTGTGGAGCCACGCGTATTCGCATTACTGGCCGGCTAGTCTGGCCATACCATGCTCTTTGACGGACTCAACCAATTCGTTGAGAGTATCGCCGGTAAATGTCTCTCCCTCTTCGGCATCGAGGGTTTGCTCGGCAAGGTCAAGTGAGGCCAGCAATTCCACGCGAGCGCGTTCCCGATTTTCCCACTGCGCGAGAGCCCGCCGCACGGCCTCTTCCCGGTCGCGGAAGCGCCCTTCCTGGATTCCCATGTCGACGAAGGAACTCTGTTCTGGAGTGAGTTCAACCTGCATAGTCCAAGCGTAGGACCGAAACGACGGCCTGTCAATCAGCGACAGTCCGCGCTGTTGCTCAAATCAGCTCCACGCCCCACAGATCGTGCAGATGCAGCACGCCTTCGACGGATTGATCCGCGTCTAGGACGATCAGCGAGGTAATCTTGCGCTCTTCGAGAATCGCCAGTGCGGTTGCGGCTAGCTCACTCGACGCAATGGTGCGGGGATGCGCGTTCATGGCTTCACCGGCCGAGCGGCTGAGGGCTGCGCCGCCTTCGCGTTCGAGCAGACGTCGCAGATCACCGTCGCTGATTACACCGCGCAGGCGGCCCTGTTCCTGGACGGTCGTTATGCCGAGCTTCTTCGACGACATTTCGTAGATCACGTCGCTCATTGGCGTGGTGGGAGCTACAACAGGCACTGCGTCACCTGTGTGCATCAGGTCGCGTACCTTGGCCAGGCGCTTGCCCAGCTTTCCGCCAGGATGGAGTTCGGCAAAATCCTCCGCGCGAAAGCCCTTGCGCAGGCTGACGGCGATGGCCAGAGCGTCGCCGAGAGCCAACATGGCAGTGGTCGAAGCAGTGGGCGCGAGATTTAACCCGCAGGCTTCGCGCTCTACGCCGCAATCGAGGGCTACATCGCTGGCCTGTGCGAGCGTCGAATTCAAATTGCAGGTGAAGCTGACCAGCGCATCGCCCTTGCGCTTGAGCGTGGCCAGCAGGCGCAGAATCTCTTCCGTCTCGCCGCTGGCGGAAAGCGCAATGACCACATCGCCCGGCATCAGTACGCCCACGTCGCCGTGAACGGCCTCGGCGGGGTGCAGAAACATGGCGGGCGAGCCGGTGGAACTGAGCGTGGCCGCTATCTTCTGGGCGATGATGCCGCTCTTGCCCATGCCTGTGACAACCACACGGCCACGCTCCTGGCCGCAGTGCAGGATCAGGGCAACGGACCGATCGAAAGCCTCAGCCATCGGACCCTCAAGGCGCGTGGCTAGGGCTTCAAGCGCGGCGGCTTCGGTTCGTACCAAAGCCGCGGGTTCAAGATTGCCTTGGTCGGGCTGGTTCATCGGCTTTTGATGGTAACAGCTTCGGGTGGTTTCCACGCGCCGAATCGTCCGATTTCGTCGCGCCCGCGCCTTTCGTACAATGGAGATGAGAGGCAAATCCCCGTGAAGCGCAATAGCATCGTTCTAACTGTCGTTCTGTTCATTCTTGCCGTCTTTGCCTGGGCGGGCTGGGCCAACTGGGAGTACCGCAGACAGGCTGCCGAAAAAATGCTGGCCTCCACAGCGCATGGCGTGTTGGTGCCTGATGCATCCGGCGGCATGCCGCAGTTTGTTTCGCCGCTTAAGGGCAAAGCCGCGCCGGCATTTGTGCTTGAGGATCTGAGCGGCAAAAAGGTGTCGCTTGCCAGTTACAAAGGCAAGGCGGTGCTGATCAACTTCTGGGCTACCTGGTGCGGCCCGTGCGAGGTCGAGACGCCGTGGCTGGTGGAGTTGCGGGATCAATATGCCGCGCAGGGGTTTGAGATTCTGGGCGTCGACACCGAGGCTGACGATTTGCCGAAAGACGACAAGGCCGGCTGGGCCAAGAACAAGGCCGCCGTTCAAAAATTCGTGCAACGCCAGCACATTCAGTATCCGGTTCTGATCGATGGCGACAGCATCAGCAAGCCCTACGGGGGCCTTGACGATTTGCCCACATCATTCTTTGTCGACCGCCATGGAACGGTTGTAGCGGCGCAACTTGGGCTGACTTCGAAGGCCGACATTGAAGGCAATATCAAGAAGGCGCTGGGGGAGTAAGAGGAGCTTCAAGCTTTTAGCTTCCAGCTTTCAGCTACGGGTTAGGAACTGGGATCGGGGTCCATGGTCGATATGAAGAAACAACTCGTTGCCGGTGCATTCCTTCTTGGAATTGCTGGCTTGCTCGCATACGGCCAGTCCGATCTGCCTGGACGGTCGATCTTGAAAGGCGCGGCGGTCGAGTATCTGTTTCCCGAGCAGGTGACGGTTACGGCCGGCAAGCTCAGCGATGTTACGCTCCACTTTCGCATTGCGCAGGGGCTGCATATCAATTCGCATGCGCCCAAGGACGAGTTCCTCATCCCCACGACGTTCTCGATCCCGGACGGGAGTGGCGTACGGCTGGACAAAGCCACCTATCCGGCCGGCGAAGAGTTCACGCTGCCGCTCGATCCCAGTACCAAGCTCGGCGTCTACACGGGCGAGTTCACTATCGAGGTGCGGATTGTGGCCGCGGCCGGCAACCATCTGGTTGAGGGCAAGCTGCGCTACCAGGCATGCGATAAAAACGCCTGCCTGCCGCCCAAGACGATTCCGGTGGCGATCGATGTGATCGGGAAATAGCAGAGAGCACGAAAGACCGGGCTCGTTTTCAAAGAGCCCGGTTTGAGGTAAGATTGTCTTACCATGCAGACCAAAGTCTCCACCAAGGGCCAGATCGTTCTTCCCGCTCCGCTGAGGCGCCGGCTCGGCATTCGAGCGGGCGATCCACTCAATATTTCAATCGAGAAGGATCGGATTGTGCTGACCGCTCCCAAGAGGAAGCATTTCAAGGCCAGGATCATCGAAGACCCGGTTACGGGCTTTCCCGTGCTTTACGCTGGACCCGATGCGCCTGTCTTGACCAATGAGATGGTGAGAGAGCTGCTCGCGGATTTTCCATGAGATACCTTCTCGATGTCAATGCTCTTGTTGCGCTTGGAATCTTCCATCATCGATTCCACGAGCGCGTGAACGGCTGGATCAAATCGCAAGATGGCGCGCACTGGCTGACCTGTTCGATTACAGAACTTGGATTTGTAAGAGTAAGCGCACAAACGCCGGATTACGGATTCACGGTGCGGCAGGCCAGGGAACTGTTGGTTGGCCTGAAGACGAGCCGCAGACTACAGCTTAGATTTCTCGCGGACGGCAATGACATTTCGCTGCTTCCCGCGTGGGTGAAAACCCCAAAACAGACGACGGACGGTCATCTGGTGCAACTGGCGATTGCCAATGGAGCGGTTCTGGCCACGTTGGATGAGGGAATTCCGGGGGCCTATCTGATTCCGTAGGGGGATCCGCATGAGTTCCAGGTCTCAAACGCGAGATCCTTCGACAAGCTCAGGACAGGCTCTGGGGCACCCTGCGCGCGGCCGAGGTGCCCGGTTGATTGGTGCGTTTGCAATGAATGCCTGCAATGCCTACAATGTATGCATGCAGTATACGATTCGCAATGTGCCGAACTATCTCGATGCGGCTCTGCGCGTCTCGGCGAGGGAGCAGGGCAAGAGCCTGAACGAGGTGGCCATCGAGGCCCTGGCTCGCGGATTTGGCCTGCGCGATGAGCGAGTGCGCCAGCGCGATCTGAGCGATATTGCCGGAAGCTGGAGAAGAGATCCCGCATTCGATCGGGCCATCGCAGCGCAAGACACCGTCGACGAGGAGATGTGGCGGTGACCGCCACGGCGCGCCCGATCCAGGTGCATGGCGGGGCCGCTGCATGAGGCTCGCCCTCGACACCAACCGCTACACAGACCTTTGCCGGGGCGAGCTTTCTGCGATCGAAACAGTGGAGCTAGCCGACGAAGTCTGGCTGCCCTTCATCGTCGTGGGAGAACTGCGCGCCGGATTTGCGGTGGGAACACAGGGGACGCGCAATGAAGCAGCCCTGCGCAGGCTTCTTTTGAAACCGGGCGTGGCCATTCTCTTTGCGGATGACCAGACCACGCAGTACTATGCGAACGTGTACCGGCAACTCCGCAGGCAAGGAACACCGATACCCACGAACGACATGTGGGTCGCCGCGCTGGTCTTGCAGCATTCACTGGTATTGTGTGCGCGGGACGCGCATTTTGATGCGCTGCCGCAACTGACGCGGGTTTAGCACCTCCCCGCCGTTGCCGCGCTATGCCCCCGTCTTCTTCTCGATCTTGGCCCAGGAGTCTTTTAGGGGGAGGGTGCGGTTGAAGACCAGATTGCCCGGAGTGCTGTCGGGGTCGACGCAGAAGTAGCCGACCCGCTCGAACTGGAAGCGGTCTCCGACCTTGGCGTCGGCGAGAGAGGGCTCAAGCTTGGCGCCGGTGAGGATTTCGAGCGAGTTGGGGTTTAGGTTGTCGAGGACGTCTTGACCTTCCGCCAGGTCGTAGGGATCGGGCTTGCTGAAGAGCTTGTCGTAGAGGCGGATTTCTGCGGAGATGGCATGCGCGGCCGAGACCCAGTGCATGGTTGACTTGACCTTGCGGCCGTCGGGAGAGTTGCCGCCGCGGCTGGCCGGATCGTATGTGCAGTGGACCTCGACGATCTCGCCGGCGGAATCTTTGACCACGCTCTGCGCGATGATGAAGTAGGCGTTGCGCAGGCGCACTTCTTTGCCTGGAGAGAGGCGGTAGTACTTGGGCGGAGGCTGCTCGCGGAAGTCGTCTTGCTCGATGTAAATTTCGCGGGAAAAGGGGACATGGCGCGTGCCGGCCGATGGGTCTTCGGGGTTGTTGGCGACTTCGACGAACTCTTCTGTGTCGGCTGGATAGTTGTCGATGACCAGCTTTAGGGGATGGAGGACGGCCATGGCGCGGCGGGCGCGGCGGTTGAGGTCGTCGCGTTGGAAGTGCTCGAGCATTTCGATGTCCGTGCTGCCGTTGGTGCGCGAGACGCCGGCGGCGGCGACGAAAGTGCGGATGGCTTCAGGCGTAAAGCCACGGCGGCGAAGGCCGGAGAGCGTGGGCATGCGCGGATCGTCCCAGGCGCTCACACGCTTTTCATTTACAAGCTGCAATAGCTTGCGCTTCGAGAGCATGGTGTAGGTGATGTTGAGGCGGTCGAACTCAATTTGCTGCGAGGGGAAGATACCCAGGTTCTCGATGTACCAGCGGTAGAGCGGCTGGTGATCGGCAAACTCCAAAGTACACATGGAGTGGGTGACGCGCTCAAGCGAATCCGACTGGCCGTGGGCGTAGTCGTACATGGGATAGATGCACCACTGGTCGCCGGTGCGCTGGTGAGTGGCGTGGAGGATGCGGTACATGACCGGATCGCGCATGTTGAGGTTGGGCGAGGCCATGTCGATTTTGGCTCGAAGGACGCGGGCGCCGTCGGGGAACTCTCCGTTTTTCATGCGGACGAAGAGGTCGAGATTTTCTTCTATAGATCGGGTGCGATAGGGGCTGTCGCTTCCTGGCTCAGTCAGGGTGCCGCGGTGCTGACGAATCTCATCGGCGCTGAGGTCGTCGACGTACGCTTTACCGGCCTTGACAAGCTGCAAAGCCCACTCGTAAAGCTGCGGGAAGTAGTCGGAAGCGTAGCAAAGGCGATCCCACTGGAAGCCGAGCCAGCGCACATCTTCTTGAATCGAGTCGACGTACTCCTGCTCTTCCTTTTCAGGGTTGGTGTCGTCGAAGCGCAGGTTGGTTTTGCCGCCGAACTCGTCGGCCAAGCCGAAATCGAGGCAGATGGCCTTGGCGTGGCCGATGTGGAGGTAGCCGTTGGGCTCGGGGGGAAAGCGGGTCTGGATTTGGGCGTCGCCGTACTTTTTGGTGCGCACATCCTCGGCGATCAGATCGTGGAGGAAGTTGGTCGAGGTGTGAGCGTCATGAGTTGGAGCGGCGGAGCTTTCCGGATTTGCATTAGTCATAGCTGGCTTTCATTATCCCACTGGAGGGTTATGCCCAAAGAAAGCGGTGCGGGAGCGGATGATGGTTGGGGGGCGGTCAGCATGTCAATCTGCCACCACGATCAGGCGCCCCAGGTCCGAGAATCCAGACCTGTGGCACCCGGCACGCAATGCTGCGAAAAAATATTCGAGCAAGCTAGAAGTGTCAGGGCACAACTTTAGTCGTGCCGCCAGCAAACCCAAAAAGTGGAGGGCTTTAGCCCCTGCAATGTCGATACCTTCCCGGCCTTCGGACCCATCCGGCGCCTCCTTCTATCCGCGCACATTCTTTGTCACGACGCGAACAGCGGGCGGAAGATCACTCTTCCAGACAGATCGCATGGCGGGACTATTTATCGAAGTCCTTCGAACCTACATGC
>Ga0326727_10001411_pt1 | contig 88938 bp, 68 predicted proteins | sample MB2enrmetagenome_FD_207643 | JGI IMG/M metagenome (GOLD analysis project Ga0326727, IMG submission 207643) | Lab enriched peat soil microbial communities from McLean, Ithaca, NY, United States - MB29MY | ecosystem: Environmental > Terrestrial > Soil > Wetlands > Peat | place: USA: New York...
AAAATCCCGTTTGTGGTTTCAATCCACGCGCCCCGCGCGGGGCGCGTCGCTAGGCCTTGGGTTTAACCACATCCACCCCGAGGTTTCAATCCACGCGCCCCGCGCGGGGCGCGTCCGCAAGACGACTCCGTGAGATCTACGCGGAGGATGTTTCAATCCACGCGCCCCGCGCGGGGCGCGTCCGGAAGCTAGCGAGACCTGGCTATTAATCCTTACAGTTTCAATCCACGCGCCCCGCGCGGGGCGCGTCAGCCACTACCTATCTAACTGAGCCGTCTACACCCGCACGGCAGTTTCCGCGAACATTGGGCCGCACACGCTCCCCCCAGCTCGGCAGCGCCCCCCGTGCCCCCGCAAGTGAGTGCAAAATCGGGGAATACCCGCCGGCGCGAACCTCCGGGCCATTTCCTGTGCGCTCCACGTTCGCATTCTTCATATTACCAGCGGCCCCTGGGGATCGTAAGAAGGCTTCGCCCCCACGTGCTCCACCCTCCGCTTCCAATTGTCACCAAGGAAATAGAACCGCAAACTATCCGTCGCTTCCTCGATCTCCCGGATTAGACCGGCTCGCACGCTCGTCCACTTTGCCGCATCCACCAGGCACTCGAACACCGAGTTCTGCACCCTCTGGCCGCAGTCCTCGCACACCTTCGCCACGCGGCGCAGCCGCCGCCGGCCCTCAGGGTCCTCCGTGTTCACATCGTACGCCACCACCACCAGCATCATCGCCGTTTCCTCGATTCACTTCCACACGAAACTCGGATACCCGTCGAGATCGCCGCGAATGAACCGCGCCAGCAGCATCGCCTGGACGTGCGGCGTCAGCCCGAACGCCACTTTCTCCTGCAGGAAAGGATGCAGAATCTCCTCCTGCTTCCGCTTCTGGTATGCCACCAGCACCTCCTTGCGCGTTGCGTCGTCCATCACCACGCCGCCGGCTTCGGTCTTGCGGAAGCCGCCGGCCTGCACCTGCCGCCGATTGACCAGCGACAGGGCCAGCCGGTCGGCGATCACCGGCCGCATCTCCTCCACCAGGTCGAGAGCCAGGCCCGGGCGCCCCGGGCGGTCCAGGTGCAGATAGCCCACCGCCGGATCGAGCCCCACGCCTTCCAGCGCCCCCGCCGCGTCGTGCACCAGCAGCGTGTACAGGAACGACAGCAGCGAGTTCATGTTGTCCAGCGGCGGCCGGCGATTCCTGCCGTGAAAGAAGAAGTCCTCCTTCGACGCCGTAATCAGGTGGTCGAAGACGCCGAAGTAGACCCGCGCGGCGTCGCCCTCATGGCCGCGAATTTCCTCCACGCCGGCCGTCTCCGCCACGGTTTCGACCAGTCTCCCCAGCCGCCGCGTGGCCCGTTCCAGATCGGCCGCCCCGGCGCTTTCGGGATAGTCCCGCAGCGCCCGTTGCAGCACCGTGCGGCAATTGGCGATCTTCCCCATCACCACCGCCCGCGCCACCCCCGCTGCGCGCTCCTCCAGGTCCGCCCACCGGTACTGTTCGCGGCGCAGCAGCACGTTTCCCGATACCGGCCCCTCCACGCGCGCCAGGAAGCGGCCGTGTTCGGTCAAAAACGCAAGCGCCACGCCTCTCTCGCCGCACAGCCCCATCAGAAACGGGCTGCACGACACGTTCCCGAAGCAGACGATGCCGCCCAGCGTATGGATGGGCACACGGAGCTTGGTCTCGTGCTCCACGCGCACGTCCACGGCCTCGCCGTCGCGCGCCAGGTAGGCGCCCTGAGTGGTCACGTACAGGGTGTTCAAGAGTTGCTTCATGGAGCCGTCTCCTCCTCGTCGCGGAGCGCCCGCAAGAGGTACCGCTTCACGGCGTCCCGTTTCGACACCGCCGCCGGCAGGCATCGGCCGATCAGGGAGCACCGCTCGCACTTCTTCGAATACACGGCCGCGGGCGTCGCCCCGGCCGCGTACAACTCGTGCATGCGGCGGGCCAGTTCCTCGGTCTGGGCGCGTAGGGAGCCCGAGAACTCGACGCCCGTCCGCCGCCGCTCAGCGCCGTAGAAGAGCGCGCCGCCCTGGATTTCGACGCCCAGCATTTCTTCCAGGCAGATGGCCTGGGCGCAAAGCTGGACCTCGTCGCAGGCGTCGGCTTTGGGCCGTCCCCGCTTGTACTCGACCGGGAACGGCCGCCACCACCCCTGGCGGCCGTCGAGGGGAGCGCCGCGTGGAGGCCCATCCGGCACGCGGTGAAACTCTACGGCGTCGGCCTGCCCGCTCAGCCCGAGGCGAAGCGAGCGGAGGGCCAGGCCGCGCGCGGTGACCACGTCCACGCGCGTCTCGGTCGCCGCGTCGTGGACCCGGTCGTGGAGGATGCGGCCCTCCGCCGTCAGCCGGTTCTCCTCCCACTGCTGCTCGAGGTGGATCAGCCCCCACTGGCGCTCGCAGAACAGCAGGTGCTGCAGGCCCGAGAGCGGGAGGAGGTCGTCTTCGGAGAACACGGTCAGGTCCCGGACGTTGTTTCGGGAGCCGGATTCTTGAGGGCAGCGAGTACGGAGAGCGTCACCCCGGTAGGCTCCTTCAACTCGACACCCGGAATTCCCTTCACCGCCCCGGCCTCCGGAACCGTGATTCCGGCCGCATAGTCGCTGAATTCTCGCGCCGAATTGCCGCACGGCTTCACGGAAACGAGTTCAAAAAGGCGGTGTGCGGGGGCGTTTCCCCGCTCGTTCTCGTGCGTGAAAACGTACAGCCCGCGAACGCACATTTCGCCGCGTGCCGCCGAGCGGTCGAACGTGAAGAGGTTCTGGAGTGCATCCCAGAAATCCGCGAGATCCGTCTCGGTCACTACCTTCTCCATCTCGCCTTTCGCATTCCTACTCCGCCCGAGCAAAGGGTTGAAGAATCCGTGCAGGCGGTAGAGCCCGTAAGGAACGATCGCCTTCCGCCCCATCTCGGTCGTCTTTCTAGCCTGATCCGAGGCCTTCGTAATCGCCACGCGGATTATCGAAAGATCCCGTGGCTGGATCGGGTCGACCGACCGCGCGAATGTGAGTTGCATGGGACCGCGGACCTGTCCGAAATTAGTACCCGCCGTCAGCACGGCCCCGAACATGCAAATGTCGAAATATTTCTTGCAAAGGTCGTGCTTCACCACCCGTCGGCCTTCGGGGCCAATCTTCTTCCGGTTCTTGGCCGCCTTCGCAAGACCAACGGACACGAGCTTGAGTGCCTCTTCGAGCGGTTTCGACACCGCGTCCCCACCCGTCAGTGCCTCCTTGAATTCCTTCTGGCTCTTGGCGTCCCCGTCGTAAACCAGAAGCCCGGCCTCGGGATCGAACTCGAAGTCCTCGAGGCCTTGCAGGTAGTCCGAAAGCTCACTATCCTCGTCCCCAAGTAGCTTCTTGATCTCCTTGTCCTCGGATAGGTGCATCTCCAGCGGTGAACCTATGGGCTTTCCGTTCGCATCCCTCGCCTCTTGCGCAGCCTCTCTGATCAGGGCGTTGAGCGCAGTCTCGCTCTGAATAAAGATGCGTCGGTTGAGAACCGCGGAAGCATAGTCCCTGATCTTGCGCTTAATGCAAACGTCGGTAACGATACCGTGCATGGTCTCTGGGTCCACGCGCGGCATGTTGCCCGCGTCTGGATCGCCGTTCGGGTTACCGTTCGTCACGTCGAAAAAGTAAACGAAATCGTGCCGCTTGTTTGGATCGCAATAAAGTTCGCTCATTGGCTTCTCTCCGTGTCGGTGTCAATCTTTCCAGCGGGCGCCAGCTCGCGCTTGGGACGGGCTGCGCGGAACGCCGCACGCCGTAAGTAGAATCCGAGAGCAAACTCGCCCTGCTGGCGCAAAGTGAGCGTGGCTGGAAAACCGCCAAGCCGGTCGATTCCCTCGGTTACGCTCTCGAGTGTTTGCTCAAGCTCCTCGTAGCCGAATCCGGCCTTGCGGATCTTGGGCATGTGTGCCTGGGTGGCCTGCTTCAGAAGGCTCCCAAGGGTCGTCGATGGAGATGTCGAGGCCCCGCCGTAGAACCGGTCCACAAGCGTGGCGTTAATCCTCCAGCGGGATGCGCGCATCTGCGCCTCCTCCAGTATCGCTAGAAGCTGGCCGCAAAGGTGCTGCGCGCTTCGTCCTTCGATTTTGACAGACTGCAAAGTAATCGCCTCCTCGGTTCCATAAGTTAGTACGAGCTTGATCGCGGCGGCCTGCGCCTGTCGCCACGCTTCGAACTTGGTTTCATCCATCCTTCCTGGTCGCACGGGGACGCGGAATCGCCGAACCGCGAGTTCGAGCAGCTCTGGCGGTGGCTGCGCACCGATGTAGGCCGTCCGAATCAGGCCCCGGACGAGATTGGCGCTGTCTCCGGCGCTGCGGGACTTCCACGGACGTAACGCCCACAGCATGTCCTGTACCGGTATCCTGCCGAGAGTGAGACCGTCGGCCGATATGATCGTCCGTGCGTCGTCGTAGCGTTTCAGCTTGTGGCACACTGTGTCGAGCGAAGTATCGATCCAATCACGCAAAACCAGCCGGCTCTTGTTTGGGGAAAGCACCGCGACGTAGAACCGCGTTTTGGCAATCTCAAGCCCGGTGGCCGAAGACCGCCAGGGCAACCCGTACAACGCATCGGCGTGGGACGGATCTGGGGGAGGGCCCTCGCGGTCGGCACTGGTCGTCATCGGTTCTGCCAGGGCCGCTTCAAGGTCGAAGCTTAGTTCACCGCCTGGAGCTTCGGGCGGCCCGCTCAGCCAGAAAACCGCAAGTTGATTTTTGAGCGGGGACTTACCCTCCCCTCGGCTCTCGTCGCGCGCAAGGACGCGCCTGTGTCGCGGGGAATCCGCCAGAAACTGGAGCACGGAACTCGCGACCGCCGCGCAGTCGAAGCACAGCGGGCTGTTGGCAGTCTGCTTCTTGCCGAACGAATCGAATGCTGAGGCATTGAACGAGGAGATCGGGCAACTGTACAGTCCGAACAGCGTCACCTGCCACGGAAGTACCCGCAGGACGGGTTGGTGGCGGCCGCAGACGGCACAGTAACCGGGCTTCCCCGAATATTCCTCGCGGAGATGGTCACACCAGAACCTCTGCATCCCGGCGCGCTCGAACGGATACTCAGATGGCCCGACACGGAATGCAACCCGGTCCTTCGGTTTGACGGCGCTAAGGACCTTCTTCTCAATTACACTGGCCGGCACCGGCCAATGCAGGTGCAGGAACTCGTAAACCTGCAGGGCCTCGGCATCGCCAGTTGCGTCTACGGCCCGCCGGAGGATGTTCATGAAGCCTTGATGCTCGGAGATCTCCCTGTCGATGGCGTTCGGTGTCGACAGGCCGAGTGCATACTTGGCGTTGTCGACAAGTAGCGCAGGCTTGAGGTTGTTCTCGGACACCTTGCCGGACCGCTCGCCGCGAACGGGCGCGAACTTTTCGATCTCGAACGGTCCTGTCAAGGCCGCCTGGGAGGCCCCTTGGCAGAGGTCAACCACCCACCGGATACTCACCCGCTCGTACCCGATGGGCGCCAGTTCATCGAGCCATGCAGCAGACTCAATCAGTGCCTTAAGCATTCCCATCCTCCAACGCGTAAAGCCGCTTGTATTCCGCTTCGCGAACGGAGAGGACCCCGGCCTGGATCGACGCATTGAAGAACAGAGGCACGGCATGCCCGGTGACGATCTCGCGGCCTTCGCCCGAACCCTTCCAGAATTGGATCTCGGACGCCCCGCCTCTAACATAGGCGATCTCAAAGAGCATACTGCCGAGGTTGAGCGTCAGCCCCGGGTTCTGACGCTCTCCACAATCTTCGTCGCCAGGTGGTTCGAACGCCGCGGCGAACTCGCGCGTTCCCAGGCACGGTGTGTGGTGGCACCGCCCTTTCTCAAGGTGCCTATTGAATTGGTCGAGATACGTCCCCGGCTCCGCCTCAGCACCGCGCAGCAAGAGTTCCGCCCGGATGACGTACGCGACGTCCTTCAAGATCAGGCTGGTGCGTTGCTGTCGCGCGTGCTCAACCGTAATGGGCTTGTGCGACTGCCTGTCGGCAATCTCATTACGCAGGATGGAGACTTGCGTTCCGAGCTTCAATATGTGGATCTCCCGAATCTCATACCGGAACTCCGGTTTCCAGAAGATCGCCTCCAGAATCCCGCGCGCCGCGCTCGGCGTCGGTACGGCGTAGCTGACCCGCTCCACCTTGAACTCGGGCCGCGAAAAGCACGCGTAGTCCCCGAAGACCTTCACCGCCACTCCCCTAATTGGTCTATTCATTTCCACCCCGCGTCATATGATGAGGTCGCTCGGGTCCACGGCGTCGGGAACAATCCCGCGAACCAGATCGTAGCGGCCAAGCCAGCGATACAGACCGGTGTCCAGCAATTCGAGATAGCCGTCCCTCTCGAAGCCAGGCACCTGCCACAGAAACAGATTCACCACATACGGCTGCAAAGCTCGCCAGGCACCTCGCGAAGGCGCGAATTGCCATTGGCGGAGCTTCGACTCCGCCTCGCCGTACGGCACTACGGCAGAGGCTGTCGGCTGAATGAACCGAAAGCGATCCGCCGTCTCCGGATAGTCCAGGGCGCGCCGAAACTCCTGAATGCCCCTCTCGTCGAGGTTCGCGTTAGAAAACACAAGCTCAAAGTACTCCGTGTACAACCTCGGATCGGAAAGCCCCGCCGGACCGTCCCTTGCAAGCAGACGTTCTGCCACCCTGGTGCCCGCCTTGTATGTTCCCCGTGGCGTCGAGCCGTCCCGCGGCTCAAAGATGATCACACGCCCCGGCTCAGGCCGCATTCCGTGGCGATTGCATCGCCCCGCAACCTGGACAATTCGGTCCAGTGGCCCCATGGCCCGATACACCAGAGGGAAGTCGAGGTCTACGCCGGCCTCCACCACCTGAGTGCACACGGCCCGGACCCGGCCTCCCTTCAGACGCGATTCAATGTCGCTCAGCACACGGCGGCGGTGCGCTCCGCACAAGAGCGTCGAGAGATGAACCACGTCCGGGGTGTCGCCCAGCGCATCCAAGAGGGCCATCGCGTCGCGCCGGGCGTTCAGAACAACCAGTACCTGAGACGCATCACTGATCTCGGCGGCCAGGTCTGCCCAACCCTGCGGCTCGCTGCGCGGATCATACCGGATACGCGACTCGAGAGCCTTGAAGTATCGCGGGTACTGGGGAACTATTTCTGTCGGATCGATGCCTCCCAGACGTCTCAAAACCGGTGTGCGCTCGTAGGCAGGTTGCGTGGCCGTGCATGACACGACGGTACACCCGTACTCAGCCACGAGGGTTCGCAGGCCATCGAGAGTCGTTTCGAGCAACTCCACAGGAAGAGTCTGCACTTCGTCAAGCACGACCACCGACTTCGCGAGGTTGTGCAACTTGCGAATCTTGCCCGGATGCCTGGCAAACATGCTCTCGAATAACTGCACTGTTGTGGTCACGATAATCGGTGCATCCCAGTTCTCGGTCGAGAGGCGGCGCCGGGCTGCGTTCCCACTTTGGGATTCGTCGTCTTCCGGTTGCTCCATTTGACTGTGATGCTCCAGGACCGCATCATCGCCGAAAATGCTTTTGTACTCCCGGGCGGTCTGGTCCGTGATGCTTGTGTAGGGGACCGCAAAGACCACTCGTCTGAGCCCGTGTTTCAAAGCGTGCACCAAACCGAATGCAAGGCTGCTCCGGGTCTTGCCACCTCCCGTAGGAACGGTCAACCGGAAGAAGCCCGGCTCCGCGGTCGCGGCATCGAGACAGCACCGATAGACCTCCGCCCGGATGTCGTTCACCGGAGTCGAGTCCTTCCCAGCTCTCGCCAAAACCCCGTTCTGGTTCGCAAGGAAGCAAGGCCACAGGGTGCCGAGAGTTGGCCAGTTCCCGCGAGCGCCTGCCTTCTTCGGCTCGAAGTGCTCCTCTGTCGCAAGAAAATCGGCGTCGGCAAGAGCGGACAGCAACATCCGGATCCGGAACTCACGGCTCGTAGCGCGGCGACTCAAGCTCTCACGTTCCAATCGATGGAGAACACCGGCATCCCGCAGCGCAACAGCCAGCTCTTTCAACTCGGGTTGCTGCGATTTTAGGAACTTTTCCAGCCTGAGGCTCAGATCGCCCGCGCCCGCCAACCCGCCGTGGTGCCCGGCGATGGGCAAGCAGAGTTCCTTCCAACTCTCCGGGTCGCCTTGAACTTTGTAGACCACCCAGTAGGCAAGGGCTGCGCCCCAAATGGCATGCGGTGGTCCTGCCGTTTCTTTGCTGCCTGTCTCGAGACGATCCAAGTAATCCTGGAATGCCTGTGGTGCCTTCCCAGCGTCGTGGAGGCGTCCGAGCAAGCTTGCCACACACTCATTCCCGAAGATACTGGCAAATCGCCCGGCCAGACCGGCCACGTCTGCCACATGTTGACCAAGATAGTCCCGGCGTCCCAAGGCCGAATCCGTGTGGGCGCGGAGCAGGTTCCAGTTCCCGATCAAAACTCCTCCGGTGTCTGAATAGTATCACCTTCTGGCCAATTCAATTCATAAGTTCCGGCTGAAACCACTCCGCCTCCCCCACGCTGCTACACTGTCCTCAGGCATGGCTGCCAACACCGCAGTGGGGATTTCAATGGGCGCTTGGGTCGAACACCTCGGGGTGCGCGACTGCCTCCAGTGGTTCACCCGCGAGAAACAGTGGATCAACGAAGTCCATCTCCAGCTCTGCCGCGTCCCGGCCCCCACCTTCATGGAGCAGGAGCGCGCCGCCTGGTTCCTGGAGCGGTTCCGCGCCTTCGGCTGGGACGCGCAAATCGACCGCGCCGGCAATGTGGTCGCGGTTTCCGGCGCCGGCCCTTACGTGGCCCTGACCGCGCACCTCGACACAGTCCTCGCGCCGCGCAACAAGGACGACATCGCCGTGGAAGCCGACGGGCGCTTCCGCGGCCCGGGCGTGGCCGATAACGGGGCCGGGCTGGCCGCGCTGCTGGCCGTGGCGCGGCTCTGGAAAACCTGCCCCAATCTTCCCCAGTCGCCGCGCGGGCTGCTGCTGGCCGCCACCGTGGGCGAGGAAGGCGAGGGCAACCTGCTGGGCATGCGCCACCTCTCGAAGCAGTCGCCCTTGGCCGGCAATATCGCCGCATTCCTGGTGGTGGACGGCGTGGGCACCGACCACATCACCAACCGCGCCCTCGGCAGCCGCCGCTTCGAGATCCTTTTCCAGGGCCCCGGCGGGCATAGCTGGAGCGATTACGGCGTCGGCAACCCGCTGCACGCGCTGTGCCGCGCGGTGACGCTGTTTTCGGAAACGCGCATCGATCCGGCGCCCCGCTCGGCGTTCAACGTGGGGCTGATCGAGGGCGGGTCGAGCGTGAACGCCATCCCGCAGACGGCCCGCGCCAAGGTGGACATCCGCTCGGAGAGCAACCAGAAGATGGACGAGCTGGTGGACCTGCTGGCCTCCGCCGTGGATCGCGCGCGCGAAGCCGAGAACCAGCGCGCCACCGGCGGCAAGGTCAGCTCCAAGCTCAGGGACATCGGCTTGCGGCCGGCGGCCTCGATCGAGGAAAACGCCCCCATCCTGCAATACATCCGCGCCGTGGACGCGCACCTGGGCATCCGCTCGCACCTGGACTGTTCCTCCACCGACGCCAACATTCCGCTGTCGCTGGGCCTGCCGGCGATCGCCATCGGCTCGGGCGGAGCCGGCGGCGGAGCCCACACCACCGGGGAATGGTACCGTCCCGAGGGCCGCGACCTGGCCCTCAAGCGCATCTTCCTCATGCTGCTGCTGCTGTTGAATGAGGGCCGGTGATCCAAAACCCGGGGACAGACGGAACGTTCGCCGGTTTTCCGGAGGGCGCGCCGCCCGAATCGCGCCTGCGCCGGCGGGCGGAAGCGGCCCTGGCGGCGAACACCATCGTCTGGGGCGCAACCTTCGTGCTGGTCAAGGCGGCGCTCCACGATGTCTCGCCGGTTCTCTTTCTGGCGCTGCGCTTTTCGCTGGCCACGGCCGCCCTGCTGGTCCTCCTGCGGGGCGTCTGGCGAACCCCGGCCGCCTGGAAAACCATTCGGGCCGGAGCCCTGGCGGGCGTCTTCCTGTTTGCCGGATACCTCTTTCAGACCCTGGGGCTGCGGCTCACCTCCGCGCCCAAATCGGCCTTCATCACCGGGCTGATGTCGGCGATGGTACCAATCCTGGCGGCATGCGTCTATAAGATCAGACCCCAGGTTTCCGAGGTGGCCGGCGTACTGGTGGCCACGGCCGGACTCGGGTTGCTCACGCTCAAAGGGGAGATCGCTTCCATCGGCGTGGGCGACCTTCTCACGTTCGCCTGCGCCATCGGGTTCGCCGCGCACGTGGTGACGCTGGGCCACTTTTCAGGGAAGATGAGCTTCGAGCTGTTGTCGCTGAGCCAGGTCGCCGCCGCGGCGGGGTTGTCGTGGGTGCTGGTATGGATCGAACCGGCCCGCCTGGTGTGGCGGCCCGCCGTGGTCTGCGGGATACTGATTACAGGGTTGCTGTGCACGGCGCTGGCGTTCACCATACAATCGTGGGCCCAACGGCACACCACGCCCACCCGGACGGCGCTGATCTACCTGCTGGAACCGGTGGTTGCCTGGGTGACTTCGTTTGTCCTGGTGGGCGAGGGTCTGGCGGGACGCGCCGCCGCGGGCGCGGTGCTCATCCTGGGCGGGGTGCTGCTGGTGGAGTTGAAACCGTTCGCCTCGCGGCCACATCCATCCTAGTAGGCGCCGCGGACGGGAAGATAGAGATAGAATGTTTCCAACAACGTTTCCAAGGAGTTGAAGGTCCATGAAATTCGTCGATAAGTTACGCACACAGAAGCTGCTCTCGTTTACGCTGATCCTCTTCACGCTGGCGTTCGGGATCGTCATTGGCACGGTGGTGAACTCCGGCGTGAGGGCGGAAAAGGATACGGTCGCGGCGCCCGGCGCCACGCCGCTGGTCATTCCCAGCCCGGTGGAGCTGTCGAGTTCGTTCGCCACCATCGCCAAACAGGTGGAACCGTCGGTGGTGCACATCCAGACGGATACCATTCCGGAGCAACGGCCGCAGGCCCGCAACAACGGAGGCGGCCGCCGCCGGCAGCCTCAGCAGCAGACGCCCGACGACGACAACAACAACGGCGGAATGGACAATTTCTTCCGGTTCTTCACCAATCCCTTCGGCGGCCAGATGCCGCAACCCCGGCGTTCCAGCGCGCTCGGCTCCGGCGTGGTGGTGGACAAAGCCGGATATGTGCTGACCAATAACCATGTGGTGGACGGCGCCACCCGCATCCACGTGAAGTTCATGGACAGCCCCAAGGAATACGTGGCCACAGTGGTTGGCGTGGACGCGGATACCGACTTGGCCGTGATCCATGTGGAAGGCGGGCACGAGTTCGTGGCCGCCAAGATCGGCAATTCCGATGCCGTGCAGGTGGGCGACTGGGCCATCGCCATCGGCTCTCCGTTCGGCTTCCAGGCCACCGTGACGGCCGGCATCATCAGCGCCAAGCAGCGCGACATCGCCGGGGAATCCCAGTTCCAGCATTTCCTGCAGACCGACGCCGCCATCAACCCCGGCAACAGCGGCGGACCGCTGCTCAACGCGCGCGGCGAAGTGGTGGGCATCAACACCGCCATCGCCTCGCAATCGGGCGGTTACGAGGGCATCGGTTTCGCGCTGCCCATCAACACCGCGGCCAAGGTATACAACGATATCATCAAGAGCGGCAAAGTGACGCGCGGCGCCATCGGCATCAAGTTCCACGCCGATCCCAACGAGACCCGCGCGCTGCTCAAGACCGACGGCCTGACCGAGGGCGTGTTTGTGGATTCGGTACAGCCCGGCGGCCCCGCCGAAAAGGCCGGGTTGAAGGACGGCGACGTCATCCTGTCGGTGAACGGCAAGACGGTGCACGACGGCAACGACCTGGTGAACGTCGTTTCCAACACCCCGGTGGGCACTGCGGTGGACCTGGCGGTGTTGCGCGACGGCAAACAGTCGGATTTCAAGGTGGTGATCGGCGACCGCAAGGACGTCCTGCAGGATCAAACCGCCAAGGAGCAGACGCCCGGTTCCAACAAGTCCGAAGGCACGGCCGTCAGCTTCGGCATGTCGGTGCAGCCGCTCACCGACTTGCGGCGCCAGAACCTGGGCATCAAGGAGTCCGGCGGCCTGGAAGTCATCGACGTGGAACCCGGTTCCTTCGCCGAGGACATCGGCCTGAGCCCGGACGATATCCTGTTGGCCATCAACAACAAGCCGCTCAATTCGATCCAGGATCTGAAGGAGGTCCAAGGCAAATTGAAGCCCGGCGACGCGGTGGCTTTCCGGGTTTTGTCGTCCGCCAAGGATGCCTTTGGCCGCCGCGGCCCATGGACCACCACCTATCGGGCAGGCGAATTGCCTGCCAATCCGCGATAACTGCCAGTACTTTGTCGGGGGCTGGGCTCGCGCCCGGCCCTTTTTTTATGTGTAAAATGAAAGTTCATCGATGCCGAAGTTTCTAGCTTGCGCGGCGTCGGCCGCGGTTTTGATCCTGGCGGCTCATGCCGCCGACACCGCCGCGCCGCGTAAACCGCTGCCGGCCGCGCCCGGCAAGACCCCCGCGGCCCCCAGGACCGCGCCCAAGCCGGCTGCCACTTCGAGCGGGGCCAGGAACACCACCACCACCACGCGGCGCACCACCACGCCGGCCGCACCCAGACGTCCCGTGACAACCTGGCGCAACCGCCAGGCGGTGCCCACCCCGGAGCGCTATAAGGAAATCCAGGAGGCGCTGGCCTCCAAGGGCTACCTGCAGCCCGAGGACGCCAGCGGCCATTGGGATCAGGCGTCCATCGAAGCCCTGAAGAAGTTTCAGGCCGATGAGAAGCTGGATTCCACGGGCAAACTCAACTCCTTGTCCCTGATCGCCCTGGGGCTGGGACCGAAGTACGAAGCGCCCGCGGCCGCGACACCGGCCATGCCCGCCATGCCCACCGTGTCGACCACAACGGTCGCCCCGCCGGCCGAGTCCCACTGAGAGCCGGGGTCGCCAACCACGATCCATGGAGCGGATCGGGCCGCGTCGATCTGGACACGGCCCGCAATAGGTGAGAGCTCTGCGCGCGTTCCGCCGGTACTTACTGGTACGTGGGCGTTCCGCCGATTCCCAGGAAGCTCCCGAAAGTACTCGGGATAGCCGACCCGTTGGATTTCAGGGTGGGCGAGAACGTGGCGGCGTTATTCCCGGAGGCCACTTCCAGCAGACCCGAGCTGCCGCTGGGGGTGGCCGGCAACTGGCTGAGAATCGAAGCGGGTACGGTGAAGGTCTGCTGCCCGACCGTAGTCACACAGATGAACTCGGTCGTGTTGGTAACCTGGCTCGCTCCCGTGCCGGTGGTAGTGGAGGACGCTCCGATGATCTCCACCGTATCGGATGAATTGCCGCCAGTCCAGTTGATAGTCAGCGGCGAACTGCGGACCACCGTGGAGGGCAACGGGCTGGACAGCGTGAGCGGAGAGGCGAGATTGAGCGAAGTGCTGAACGATCCCACGTCGTTGCCGCCCGAGCCGCTCAAGCTGTAGGTTCCCGCCGGAAGCGTGAAGCTGGTCTGGCCTGGTATGTTGAAGCCTTCGGTAGCCGATATGTTGTAGCTGTTGTTGGTCTTGGTGAGGGCCTGATTACTCAGGCCGGAACCCGATGGGCCGTTGACGGTGACCGTGCCGGCATCCAGGTCGGTCAGATTGCCGGTGGAGGTGGTCGTGCCGCTGGAGGTTGCGTAAATCACCTGGCAACTCCCCGACTGGATGACCGACACATTCACTTGAGCGGCCGACGCCAACTGGAATCCGGTGAGCTGCGTGAAACCTCCGCCGATCGAGTCCGACTTTATGGTGCCGACCGACGGCTCCGCGATGGTGAACTGGGTGATCGAGAAACCGCCGGTGGTGATAGTTCCGCCCTGATCGAGGTTCTGCAACTGCGCGGTGGTGTAACCGGGCATGACACAGGCGCTGGCACTGGTATTGGGCGCGATGGAAATGGACGTGGGCGCGCTGAGAACCCCGTTCACCGAAATCTGGAAGGTCACGGCGCAGCCCGTCGAGATGTTGGCGGGCAGGCTGAAGTTGATCTGATCCTCTCCGGCGTAGCCGGCGCGTCCGGCGAAGGCCACCGGAATGGAGACGCCGCCGACGATGGCTTGAATATTCATCGTCTTGCTGAAGTCGAACACGGGCGAAGTGGTGTTATCCCCCGCGGCGTAACCTCCCAGGCCGGTGCCGTAGGCGATCAGGTACCCTCCGGGCTTGGCGGGCGAATAGGTGATGCCGTTGAGCGTACCCGTGGTCAGACGGTTCAAATCGTATTCCACCGCCGAGATGTAGTTCTGAACCACGGCCAGGCCGGTGCCGGTGTTGTCCTGCGTGAAGATGCCGATCTTGCTGGCCACCACCTGGGCGGCGAACGGGGCGCTGGTGACCGTGCCGTTGGTGACGGTCACGTTGTAATTGCCCACAGCCACGGTGGATGGCAGGATACAGGCGAGCTGGTTCACGCCGCTTTGGTTGTAAAGGTAGACAATATACACGGGCGTGCCCGTGCCGCCCGCGGCCGGGGTGAAGGTGACGGTGACGCCGTTGGCGGCGGTGGGGCGCGGCGGCGCGAAGGGTGTGTACCCGCTGGCCGAGAGGTTGGTGCCCTTGACGATGAAGATGCTGCCCTGAGCGATATTGGGCGTGTTGCTGGCGGCATCCTGCACGGCGGTGATGGTGGGCGGCGTGGGGAGAACGGTGCCGCCCGTCGCGAACGTGCCGTTGCCGGTGCAGTTAAGGGTAAACGTTCCGGTGCTCCCAATTGAAACCGAGCCGGCCAGGGTTGGAAACGAGCCGTTGGCTCCGCTGTATGTGCCCGTGCCGCCGGTGACGGTGGCCGAAGCGTTCCCGCTGCTCCCCAGCATGGTCGCAGGCATTGTGAATACTCCGGTAATCGTACCGCCGCCGCCGGATAGCGTGATGGTGTAAGGTCCGGAATAGCTAGCCGACGCTCCGAGGGGGAGCGTCGCGGAAAACGTTCCGCTCCCGACGCCGTTGGTCAGGCTGGCTGTTCCCGAGGCGGAAATGCTTGTGCCGATGGTGAGGGTCGCATTCACCGTTAATGCGGTGCTGATGGTAGCGGCCTGCGCTCCCGCGCAAACCAGCAGGGCCAGTGTTGTAATGGCCACAGCATGAAGTAGTCTGGACATGGTTTCCTCCGTTGGTGGGGGCGCGGTTATCGCCCTCTAATTCAGGATACGCGGGATTTTCGCCGAAAGAGGGTCACGCGGATGTAAACAATCGTACGCTTCGACAGCAGCCCCGTCGGGTTTCGTCGGCGCGGCCTGAGCGGCGCGGCCGGAACTGCGGGCGGATTCCGCCGCCGCAGGCTATACTGTCGGATCGGGAGGATCGAAAGTAGATGCGCATCGTTCGCGTTTTTGCAATCGCCGGCAGCCTGGCGCTGGCAGCACAGGGGTGGGCGCAGACCACGCCCGGAATGCCCAGCCTCCGGCATCAGGGCACGGCCACGCAGTTGACCGTGGACGGCCAGCCATTTCTCGCCCTGGCGGGGGAATTGGGCAACAACGCCGCCACCAGTCTCGAGCATACGAAGCCGATTTGGCCCACCCTCAAAGGGGCCAAACTGAACACCGCCCTGGTGGGCGTCTCCTGGGCGCAGATCGAGCCGGCGGAAGGGAAATTCGACTTCAGCGTGCTGGACGGCGAAATCCAGCAGGCCCGCGCGCAGAACATGCACATGGTGCTGCTCTGGTTCGCAAGCTGGAAGAACGGCTTCTCCAGCTATCCGCCGGATTGGGTGAAGAAGGATTTCGAGCGCTTCCCGCTGATTCGCATCAACCAGGGCAAGAGCATCGCCATGCTGTCGCCCATGTCCGCCGCCAACCGCGACGCCGACGCCAAGGCCTTCGCCGCGCTGATGCGCCACGTGCGGGAAACCGACGGGCAGATTCATACCGTGCTCATGATCCAGGTGGAGAACGAAGTGGGCGTGCTGCGCGACTCCCGCGACCGGTCGCCCGCCGCCAACAAAGCGTTCGCCGCGCCGGTGCCCAAGGAGTTGATGGACTACCTGGTGAAGCACAAGGACACGCTGGTTTCGGAGTTCGCCGAAGTGTGGAAGGCGCACGGCTCCAAGACCGCGGGTACCTGGGAGGAAGTCTTCGGGCCGGGCAAGCCGGATACGCTCGAACTGGCCGTGCGCACCCTGGCGCCGCCCATGACCCAGGAAGAAAAGGACGCCGCCTGGCACAAACTCACCTGGCCGGTGGACGAGTTCTTCATGGCCTGGCAGTACGCGCAATACGTGGGCAAGGTGGCCGAGGCGGGCAAGAAGGAATACGCCATTCCGATGTACGCCAACGCCTGGCTGCAGCAACCCGACCACGGCTGGCCGGGCACCTATCCGAGCGGCGGTCCGCTGCCGCAGGTGATGGATATCTGGAAAGCCGGCGCTCCGTCTATCGACATCCTGGCGCCGGATCTCTACCTGACCCAGGCGCTGACCGAGCTTTGCACGCGCTACACGCGACAGGGCAATCCGCTGTTCATCCCCGAGACCTCCGGCGCCGCCGAGGCCACCTCCAACGTGCTGTACGCCATGGCGCAGTTCAACGCCATCGGCTTTTCGCCGTTCTATATCGAGCGCCAGGCCGGCTCTCAAGACTACCCCCTCGCCAAGACCTACGCCCAGATCGCCAACATGGCGCCCATCATCCTGGAGAACCAGGGCAAGGGCACCATGGCGGCCGCGCGTTTCACCAAGGCCGGGGAAAGCCAGAAGCTCAAGCTGGGCAATTACACGGCTGAGATCGCCGTCTCGCGCAACCCGCGCGGAGGTACGGAGCCCACCCTGCCGGCCACCGCCATTCTGATCTCCACCGGTCCGGACGAGTACTTCATCATTGGCAACAGCCTCAGCGTCACCTTCACGGCCAACGGCCCCGGCCCGGAACAGGTGGGATTGGGCACGGTGGAAGAGGGCAGTTTCGTGGACGGCAAATGGGTTCCGGGCAGGCGCCTGGCGGGCGACGACACCGGACAGGGCGAGGACTCGTCGCTGCGCGTGGCCAGCGCCATGCGGGTGACGTTGTACCGGTACCGGTAGGCGGGAAACCGCTCAAATGAGCGGTTATGCAAAGAAGCCTACTGATTCTAAAGAACTTAGCTCCATAAAAACCGCTCATCGATGAGCGGTTTCCGGCTACCGCAGGCTCAGGCCGCCATCCACGGCCAAGGTCTGCCCGGTGACAAAACCGCTGGAACGCAGGAAGTAGACGACGGCGTCGGCGATCTCTTCCGGCGTTCCGCCGCGGCCGGCGGGCGTGCCAGCGATCATGCGCTTCCCGCGCTCGTCGATGTCGTCGAAGGGGATCACGCCCGGCGCCACCGAGTTCACCGTGATCTCCGGCGCCCAGGCCTTGGCGAGGGCGCGCGTCAGCATGATCACGCCGGCTTTGGAAGCGCAGTAATGCGCGTGCCCGGCCCAGGGACGGATGCCGCCCAGCGAGCTGATGTTGACGATCCGCCCGCCGCCCGTCCGGCGCATGAGCCGCGCGCCGTTCTGGCAGCAGAAGAAAACGGCTTTCAGGTTCACGGAGTGGATAAAATCCCAGTCGCGCTCGGTGATTTCGAGCGGGTCGATGTGGGTGAAGCGCGCGGCGTTGTTGACCAGCGCGTCCAGGCGGCCCATGCGCTCCTGGAGCGCGGCGAACATGGCGGCGATTTCCGCCACGCTTTCCAGGTTGGCGCGGAACAGTTCGGCGCCGCCGCACTCTTCGGCGGTGCGGCGGGCTTCGGTTTCGGAGCCGTGATAATGGATGGCCACGCGCGCGCCTTCGGCGGCCAGGCGCAGGGCGATGGCGCGGCCGATGCGCCGGGCCGCGCCGGTCACCAGGACCACTTTGCCGGTCATGCCAGCCTCCAGGGCGCGTTGTGGGGCGGGCTGTCAACCTGCCTTCCGGCGCGTGCACGCTGCCGCCCGGCGCCGGGTGCCGGGGGTTCTCCGAGCGGGCCGATCTTCGCCAACCTGGCCCGCATTGCGGCAGGCTGGAAGCAGGCTGAGAGGACTTCCCAAGCTACTGGGCGAGCTTCGCTCGCCGGGCGGGTTAACAACCCGCCGCAGGTTGACAACCTGCCCCACAAAACCCTTGCGGACTGCGAAGTAGCGGCTGGGTAATGGTACAAAGCGCTGCGCCGCCGGTTCGCCATCTACCTCAGGATATCGCGGCTACCGGGCGGAGTTCCGGCTGGCCTTTGAAATCCGAGTAGTGAACCACGTTGTCGTAGGCGTCCTTGATCAGGTCGTGGAGCGGGATGACGCTGCCGTTTACGCGCTGTTCGTCGAGCAGGTCCAGATCGACGTCGGCGACTACCAGTTGCTCCTGGTTGATGGTGCCCTCGGCGGCGATTCCGTCGCGGGCGAAGAAGTAATCCGAGGGCGTCAGAATGGCTGCCTGGCCGTAGTTGGTGGCCATGTAGGGCACCAGTGGCAGGTTGCCCACGGTGCCGGTCATGGCCACGTAGATCTGGTTTTCGATGGCGCGCGCCTGAGCGCAGTAACGGACCCGGCAGAAGCCCTCGCGGCCGTCCGTGCAGGATGGGACGAACAGGATCTCGGCTCCGGCCTCCGCCATCACCCGGGCCACCTCGGGAAACTCCACGTCGTAGCAGATCAGGATGGCGATGTTGCCGAAATCGGTGTGGTAGAGGTAGAGTCCGTGGCCGCGGCTGAGCTGATAAGGGCCGCTCTCGGTGGGGGTGAGGTGGACTTTCTTCTGACGGAATACCTGCCCGTTGGGAGTGAACAGGTGGGCCGCGTTGAAGACATGGCCGCGCTGGATGACGGGGTGGGTTCCGGCGATGATGTAGAGGCCGGTTTCCTTGGCCAGGCGGATGAACAGCGCCTCGTAATCGGGCGCCAGGCGGGCCAGGCGGCGCACCGCCAGCGCCGGGGCGGGCTCGTTGATGTAGCTGAGAAGCTGCATGCTGAAGAACTCGGGGAACAGCACGAAGTGGCTGCGGTAATCCTTGGCGCTGCGAACGAAGAAGTCCACCTGGCTGGCGAAGTCGGCGAAACTGGCGATCGGCCGGAGCAGGTACTGCACGGCGGCGATGCGCACGCGGCGCGGGCGCGGGGTTCCACGCAAGGCTTCCGCGGCGGCCTGTTCCAGGGCCGCGTGCTGGAGACTGGCCTGCAGGCTGACCGACGAAGTGTACTCCGGATTCAGCCATTCCAGCACGGTGGCGAAACCGCGCGATTCGGTGTCCTGGGTATAATCGGCGACCACATCCAGGACCACCAGCCCGTTCTTGAGCTGGAAGGTAAGGGCCGGGTCGCGGCGCTTGCCGGCCACCACCTCGGCCACGTATTCCTTGGGCGTCATCCGGTCGGCGACCGCGGCGTAGCCGGGGATCCGGCCGCCGGTCAACAGCCGCTTCAGCCCGCGCTCCCGGATCAACTGCTTGCGTGCGTTGTACAGAAGCGTCCCGACGCCCTGGTTGCGGGCCTCCGGGTCCACGCCCATCTCGGCGCCGTACAAAGTCTTGGCGAGCGGATTGTGGGTGTCGAAAGTCCCTTGCCCGGTGATGGCCGCCCAATGCGCCGACTCGGCGTAATCGTCCCAGTCGATGATCAGCGAACTGGCTGAACCCAGGATGCGGCCGGCCGGGTCCGACACCACCAACTGGCCCTCCGGAAAGATCTCGAGATGCCGTTGCAGTTGGTCGTCCCTCCATGGAGGCATGCCGGGAAACGCGCGCCGTTGCAGGTCGATCACCGCCGGGATGTCGGCGATGGTCATCTGTCTGGCACAGGCATGATTCGATTGGGCGCCCTTGGGATACATGGTCTACAGTTTCGCAATCCCGTGTTACAACACGATTACTGCCGGACGCGATACTACACCGTGGGTTCGCCGTGCACTTCGATCTCCTCGGGCTCGACGCCCTGGTGGACGGGTTCCGGCAGGCGTCCGGTGGCGTTTGCCAGGGCCCAGAACACCGCGGTCGTGGAGCTGAGGATACCGGCCACCGTTCCGATGGTGCGCGGATTCCAGGATTGCGAGGCGGCGCCGGCCAAAAGCATCGACACCATCATCACCGACCAGGTGACCGATTCCATGGTGGCGAACACCCGGCCGCGGAATTCGTTGGGCACCACGCGCAGAAGCTGCGACATGTTGAGCACGCTGCTCATCCCCACGCCGGCGCGCGAGAGGGCGATGAATACCAGCGCCAGCGGGAAGCTGCGCATCTGGCTGAAGAGCACGTAGGCTCCGCCGTGCACCACGTAGCAGACCACGATGGCGCGCTTGTAATCCCGGAAGCTGAGCTTGCGCCCGATGGTGTAGGCCGCCACGCCGCCCGACAGCAGTCCCACGCCGGCGAATCCCCAGATGGTGCCGAGCCCGGAGGGTCCGCGTTTGAAGACCATCTCTCCGAACACGGTGAAGAGAATCTGCGCCGCGCCGCCGCCCGAGGCCCACCCGACGTTGACCACCAGCAGCCCCAGGATCAGCGGCACGCCGCGTATGTAGCGCAGGCCCTCGGCGTACTCGTGCCAGGGGCGGACCACCTCGGTTTCGTTGAGCGCGCCGGGCGGCCGGAATCCGCGGCCCGGCAGGAACAGGCGCGAGATGCACCCCGCCGATACGAAGAACGACAGGGAGTTGAAGGCGAAGGCCCAGCGGTAGCCGAAGGCGGCCACGCTCGATCCGGCCAGCAGGGCGCCGATGGTCAGGGTGGTCCACTGGGTGGTTTGGGTCAGCGAGTTGGCGGTGTGCAGTTCTTCCCGGGTGGCGATGGAGGGCAGAATCGACGCCCGTCCGGCGGTGAAGAACGGCGAGGCCGCCATCAGCAGCGCGCTGAGCAGGTAGAGCACGCGAACGTCCGGGTGGTTCGCCGTGAAGATGAATCCGGCGGCCACGACGCCGCGAATGAGGTCGCTCGCGATCATCACCCGCTTGCGGTCGAAGCGGTCGAGCGTCACGCCCGCCAGCGGGCCGGCGAACATGGCGGGGACGGCGCGCGCCAGGAAGATCAGCGCGATCACCATGCCGCTGTGGGTGGCGGCCACCGCCAGGCTGAACACGGCGATGTTGTTGAAGTGGTCGCCGGCCTCGCTGACCACCTGGCCGGCCCAGGTGAAGCGGTAGTTGCGGTTGCCGCGCAGGAGCGAGACGAACGGCGTCAACCGGCGGTCTCCTGGCGCACCGTGATTTCGCGGATATAATCCAGATCGAGGTCGTAGCCGAAACCCGGCCGGTCGCTGACGCGGATGGTCCCCTGGGGGGTGGTCTCCACGGCCGGCTGGACGATGTCGCGCTGCCAATAGCGCCGGCTGGCGGACACGTCGCCGGGCAGCACGAAGTTTTCGAGCGTGGCCAGGGCCACGTTGTGGGCGCGTCCCACGCCGGCTTCCAGCATGCCGCCGCACCACACCGGAATCCCGGCCGCGCGCGCCACATCGTGCACCCGGCGCGCTTCGGCGAACCCGCCCACGCGGCCCAGCTTGATATTGATAATGCCGCAGGCGCGCAGCTTGACGGCCTGTTCGGCGTGGCGCGCGGTGAGGATGCTCTCGTCCAGGCAGATGGGCGTCGCGAGCGAGCGCTGCAATTCGGCGTGGTCGATAATGTCGTCGCCGGAGAGCGGCTGTTCGATCATCATCAGGTGGAATTCGTCCAGCCGCTGAAGGTGCGCGGCGTCGCTCAGCCGGTAGGCCGAGTTGGCGTCCACCATCAGCCGGATGGAGGGAAACCGGCGGCGGACGCGCTTCACCACGTCCACGTCCCATCCCGGCCCGATTTTGATTTTGATGCGCTGGTATCCGGCGGCCAGTTCGCGCTCGATTTTCTCCTCGAGCTGTTCGAGCGAATCCTGAATCCCGATGGACACCCCGCAGGGGATCTCGCGGCGCGCGCCGCCGCCGATCTTGCGCCACAGCGGCAGGCCCTCCAGGCGGGCTTCCAGGTCCCATACGGCGGCTTCCAGACCGCCGCGCGCCATGCGGTGGCCGCGGACCTGGGACGTCAGGGGGAAGACTTCCGCGGCGCTCTCCAGCTCGCGGCCCAGAACGCGCGGGATGGCGTAATCGCGCAGGATCATCCACGCCGACGCGGTCCACTCCTCGTTGTAGAACGGGTGCTCGCCGGCGGTGACTTCGCCCCAGCCGGAGACGCCGCCCGCCACCGCCTCCACCAGGACGATGTCGCGTTGGGTGGTGCGTCCGAAACTGGTCTCGAAGAACTCCACCAGCGGCATGCGGATCTGGCGCAGGGTCACGCGGTCGAGTTTCATTTCCACGGCTCCAGGAGATAAGTTCCTTCGGCCGGGGAGCGTTCGAAACCGGTCGCCGCCAGGCCGCGCGCGAAGGCGCTCTGGAACTGGGCGGCCGCGGCTCGCTGGATTTCGCGGGCGCGGGCGGGCTCCTGGGCGCGAATGCGGCCGATATCGGCCGGCAGGCCGATGCGCTCGCGGGCTTCCGCGCCGGCGCCGTGTCCCGCCAGAATGGCGCGCACGCGCGGGGAATCGAGCCACCACTCGGCGTGGCAGCGGTCCGTGGGAAGGCCGCCGTGCAAGGGGCTTTGGGTGGCGCCGTACTGGTTTTCGGAATAGCGCCGCACGATGGCGCCCAGGCGATCGAGGTTCAGGCAGGCGTTCTTCAGCTCCAGCGGATCGAAGGTCCACTCGATGAGCGCGATCGCGCGGGCCAGCGCCTCTTCGCGCTGCCGCAACTTCAGGCCGCGGCCCACGCCCCGGTCGCGGTATTCGGGCAGCACGCCCAGCATGTGGCTGTGGAGGTAGGGCAGGCCATCCGGCTTGAGGCCGGGGATGGCGAAGCAGAAGCCGATCATGCGGCCGCCGTCGTAAGCGCCGAAAACGTGGCCGCCCACCTGGCTCGCCACCACCAGAAAACGCACCGGGATCAGTTCCACGTCGGCGAACCGCCAGACCGCCCGCTGCAGGCCAACCACCTCGCGGAACTCGTCGAGCTGGACCAACTGGCGGATGCCGGCTACCGCTTGGCTTCCTGCCACAAAGCCTCCAGTTCGCCGATGGTCGATTGCGCGGGCGTCCGGCCGGCTTCGGCCAGCTTGCGCTCGATGTAGCCCCAGCGCGCGCGGAACTTGGCGTTGGTGCGCCGCAGCGCCTGCTCGGGATCGACCTTGACGAAGCGCGCCAGGTTGACGATGACGAACAGGATGTCGCCGAGTTCGTTTTCCAGTTCGTCCGGGGACGCCTTGCGCCGCGCCTCGTCGAACTCGCCCAACTCCTCGTGGAGTTTCGCGATCACCTGTTCGGGGTTCTCCCAATCGAACCCTACGCCGGCGGCGCGCGAGGAGATCTGGGCGGCTTCCACCAGCGCCGGCAGCGCGCGCGGGACGCCCGAGAGCAGCCCGTCGCCGGGGAGTCCGCGGTCCTTTTTTTCGGCGGCCTTCACCTCGCCCCAGATGCGTTTGACGTCGCCGGCGGTGGCCGCCCGCTCGCCGCCGAAGACGTGCGGATGGCGGCGCACCAGCTTCCGGTTGATGGCGTCGAGCGCGTCCTCGATGCCGAACAGATCCTGCTCGGCGGCCATGCGCGCGTAGAAAACGGCTTGCAGGATGTAGTCGCCCAGTTCCTCGGCAAGGCCCTCCCAATCGCGGCGCTCGATGGCGTCGAGCACCTCGTAGGTTTCTTCGAGCGTGTAGGGCTTGATGCTGTCGAAGGTCTGCTCGCGGTCCCACGGGCAGCCGCCGGGAGCGCGCAGGCTGGCCATGATGGCAACCAATCGCTGGAACTTATCGCCCGCGGTGGAATCGGATGGCATGTGGTTTGGGGCGCGGAATTCGCGCCGATTCTTCAAGGGTAACATGCGGTGGCGGAGGGTCCGGCGGCCGCTACCGAAGCCAGTAGGCCAGCGCTCTTTCGGTCAACACGGAGATCACCAGGGCCCATCCGAAGCTGAGGAAGGTGCCGATGATGATGTACTCGGCGACTTTGCGCTGGCTGGGTTCGCGGATCTCGCCGAACCGGAGAATGGACTTGGCGGCGATGAGAAATCCGATCCCGCCGGGCTGTCCCATGAGCACCAGCAGCAGGGTCAGGGATCGCTCCAGCCAGCCGATGTACTGGCCTCCGCGGGTCAGCCCGGCGATGTCGTGGTCGCGGATCTCGTCGGTGAAGCGCCGGGTAAACCGGGAGATCAGGATTCCACCCGCCGGGACGCAGAGAACCAGCCCGGAGCAGAGGCTGAGAGACGCAAAATACCACTTCGACAGATCGGGCGCCGCGGCGGAGATCCACCAGCCGTGCATGGCCGCATCGGGGAAACGCCAGGCCAGGGCGAGCAGGACGGCGAGGTGCGCGAACTGGTCCGCCAGCAACGACGTGAGCGAATCGCGGAAGAAACGCGCTTTGATGGCATCGATCAGGGAGTGCGAAAGGAAGACCGCCAGCGGGATGGGCCAGTCGAAACTCCCCAGCAACAGGCACGACACGGCGGCCACGATGGCGGCGTGAGCGGCCAGGACCGAGAGCCAGTGCTTGCGCCGGACCATCCACTCCGTCTGGAAGACGAAGTCGCCCAGCAGGTGCGCGGTGAGGATTGCGGCGAACGTTCCGGCCATGGATCTCAGACAACCATTTAAGGTTGTCTCCTCTCAGTCAACCTTTTATGGTTGTCTGGCGCCAGACAACCATTTATGGTTGACTCGACTTTATGCTGCAAAGTGGCTTCCCACGGCGTCCCCTCGAACAGGCGGAGGGCCTCCCGGATGGAATGCCAGTTCGCTCCGCCCAGCCCCTTGGCCACCGCCTGCTTCGAGACGGCCGGCCGCAGCGCGCGCCCGATTTTCTCGTAGTCGGGCTCCCTGGGATCGATGGCGGCGCGCACCATTTCGGCCTGGCGCCTGGTCCATTGGCCGATCAGCGAATCGCAAAGATGGCCGGCGACGGACACCCAGCCGGACAACCGGCCCGCCGATTCCGGGATCCCGATCGTCATCCTGGAGTAGCGGGTCATCTCGTCCAGGCCCCTGCCCGCCAGAACGAATGCCGGTCCCGTGGACAGGGAGATCCTCCCGGATGAGATCCTCTCGACCTCTCCCAGCCCGACTGCGACGCGGCTGTCGGCCAGTCCCCCCGCCACGAGCGAGGCGCGGATGAGGATGGCCACGCGCATGGCCATGGCCGGATCGGCCAGCAGCAACTGCCACGCGTCGCCCCGAAAGAACTCCGGCTCGCCTTTGACCAGGCCCGCCTGCCAGCCCCTCGCCACATCCACCGCGCGACTCAGCGAACGGCGAACGGAATCCAGTTGACGCGGCCGGAGGCGGCTGGACTGGACGATATCGCCGGTCAGAACGGCGTAGCACCTGCGCCGCCTCATGGCCGTCTCCCGGAATTGCGTGGGCCGATCATGTCGACAGAAACATTGTAGATCCTCGGCTTGCGCCGCCGCCAGAAGCGCCGCCGCCGGACGGGGACCCATCCCGGCAACCGCCCCGGAGCGCACTCCGCCGCTTCGGCCGCCGGTCTGGCGGCCCTGAACCGCGCGGCTCTACTTGCAGAGCGTACCGTTCACGTAAAACGCCGACGGAGCCGGGTTCGAGCCGCTGTAAGAGGCATTGAAGCCGATTCCGCTGACGGTGGCGCCGGGAGCGATGGTCGCGTTATAACTCTCGCTGGCGAGGGAAGCGGCGGCGCCCTTCTGCGCGTAGCTGGCGTCCCAGGATTCGGTGATCTGCTGGTTGCCGGACCACGTCCACGTGAGGCTCCAGCCGCTAATGGTTGTGCTGCCGGTGTTCTTGATGGTCAGGGCCGTTTCAAACCCGTTGTTCCACTGGCTGGTGACGGAATAGGTGACGTGACAGGACAGGCCCGCGGCGGTGGTGGCGGAGGCCTGATTGGAAGCCGCGGATTCGCCGGCCGAATTCTGCGCGGTTACGAGGTAGTAGTAAGTGGTGGACGGGGACAATCCCGTGTTGGAGTAACTGGTCGCGGTCAGGCCGGTCGAGATGCGATTCGCCGCCGACGGCGTGAAGCCCGAACTGGTGGACGAATAGACGTTGTAGGTGACCCCGCTGGTGGGGCTGGCGGTCCACGCCAGGTTGATCTGCGTGGAGGACGCGGCGGTCGCCGTCAGCTTTGTGGGAGCCCCCGGCAACACGGTCTGATTCAAGGCTGCCGAGGTGCTCCCGGCATAGTTTGCGGCCCCACTGTAGACCGCGGTGATGGAATGCACGCCGGACGCCAGGGTCGAGATGGCCAGCGAGGCCGAGCCGCCGGAGATGGTCGCCGTGCCGAGAGACGTGGAGCCGTCCAGGAATTGCACCGTGCCGGTGGCCGCCGCGGGCGATACCGTGGCCGTGAATGTGACGGACTGTCCGGCTGTTGACGGGTTCAGCGAAGACGCCAGCGTCACGCTCGAAGCCACCTTGTTGACGGTTTGCGCAACGGCGGCGGAAGTGCCGGCGGAGTCGTTGGCGTCGCCGCTATACACGGCGGTGATGGAATGCGAGCCCACGGCCAGGGTCGAGATGGCCAGCGAGGCCGAGCCGCTCGATATGGCCGCCGTGCCGAGAGACGTGGCGCCATCCAGGAATTGTACTGTCCCGGTGGCCGACGCGGGCGATACCGTGGCCGCGAATGTAACGGACTGTCCGGCTGTTGATGGGTTCAGCGAAGACGCCAGGGTCACGCTCGTAGCCACTTTGTTGACGGTTTGCGCGACGGCGGCGGAAGTGCCGGCGGAGTCGTTGGCGTCGCCGCTATACACGGCGGTAATGGAATGCGAGCCCACGGCCAGCGTCGAGATGGCCAGCGAGGCCGAACCTCCAGAGAGCGTCGCCGTGCCGAGAGAGTTCGCGCCGTCCAGGAATTGTACTGTCCCGGTGGCCGACGCGGGCGATACCGTGGCCGTGAACGTGACGGACCGTCCGAAGGTCGATGGGTTCAGCGAAGACGCCAGCGTCACGCCCGTAGATACCTTGTTGACGGTCTGTACCAAGGCGGGAGTGGTATTGGAGGTGTAGTTGGCGTCGCCGCTATACACGGCGGTGATGGAATGCGAGCCCACGGCCAGGGTCGAGATGGCCAGCGACGCACTGCCGCCGGAGAGCGTCACCGTGCCGAGAGAGTTCGCGCCGTCCAGGAATTGTACTGTCCCGGTGGCCGCCGCCGGCGATACCGTGGCCGTGAATGTCACGGATTGGCCTTCGGTTGAGGGGTTGGCCGAAGACGCCAGGGTCATGCTGGAAGCCAGCTTATTCACGCTTTGCACGAGGGCGGCAGAGGTGCTGGCCGTGTTGTTGGCATCGCCGCTATACACGGCGGTGATGGAATGCGAGCCCGCCGCCAGGGTCGAGATCGCCAGCGAGGCCGAGCCGCCAGAGAGCGCCGCCGTGCCGAGGGAAGTCGCGCCATCCAGGAATTGCACCGTGCCGGTGGCCGACGCCGGCGATACCGCCGCCGTGAGCGTCACGGATTGGCCCACCGAGGACGGGTTGGCCGAAGATGCCAGCGTCACGCTGGAAGCCACCTTATTCACCGTCTGCGCAACTGCGGCCGAAGTGCTGGCGAGGTAGTTGGCATCGCCGCTATACACGGCGGTGATGGAATGCGAGCCCGCCGCCAGGGTCGAAACCGTGAGCGAAGCCGATCCGCCGGCGATGGCGACCGTGCCGAGCGGCGTGGCGCCGTCCAGGAACTGCACCGTTCCGGTGGCCGACGCCGGCACCATTCCCGCGCTGAACGTTACCGGCTGTCCAACCGTCGACGGGTTCGCCGAAGACGCCAGCGTCACGCCCGATTGCGCCTTGTTGATTGTCGCCACCAGAGGGGCCGAGGTGCTGGGGGTGTCGTTGGTGTCGCCGCTGTACACGGCCGTGATAGAGTGCGCGCCCACGGCCAAAGTCGAGATCGCCAGCGTGGCCGAACCGTTGGCGAGGGTGACGGTACCGAGAACGGTAGCGCCATCCAAAAACTGCACCGTGCCCGTTGTCCACGCCGGAGACGGCGTTGCGGTGATGTTCACCCACCCTCCATAAGCCGCTGGATTGGGCGTAGCGGTCAGAGCGACACTGGACACCGCCTTGTTGACCGCCTGCACATAGGCCGCCGAGGTGCTGGCGGCGTCGTTGGTGTCGCCGCTGTACACCGCCGTGATGGTGTGCGAACCGGGAGCCAGGGACGCGCTCACCACCGCGGTGGCGCCGGCGCCGAGCACTGCCGTCTGATAGGGATTCCCGTCTATTACGAATTGCACCGTTCCGCCGGCCCACGATGGCAATACGGTGGCCGTATACGTCACCGCCTGCCATGCGGCCGACGGGTTCACGGAGGAAGCCAGCGTCACGCTCGAAGCCGCCTGGTTGACGGTCTGCGCAACCACGGGCGAGGTGCTGGTGGCGTCGTTCGCGTCGCCGAGGTAAGCCGCGGTGATGGAGTGCGCGCCCGCCGTCAGGGTGGAGATCGCCAGCGTGGCCGAACCGCTGGCGATGGTCGCTGTGCCGAGAACCGTCGCGCCGTCCAGGAATTGCACCGTCCCGGTAGCCGAGGCCGGCGACACCACCGCCGTGAACGTCACGGATTGCCCGTAGGCCGCCGGGTTTGCCGAGGAAGCCAGCGTCACGCTGGAAGTCACCTTGTTCACCGTCTGCGCAACGGCCGCCGAAGTGCCGGTGAGGTAGTTGGCATCGCCGCTATATACGGCGGTGATGGAGTGCGCGCCCGCCGTCAGGGTCGAAATCGCCAGCGTGGCCGAACCGCTGGCGAGGGTCGCCGTGCCGAGAGAAGTCGCGCCGTCCAGGAATTGCACCGTCCCGGTCGCCGACGCCGGCGACACCGTGGCCGTGAACGTAACGGACTGTCCGGCCGTCGACGGGTTCGCGGAGGAAGCCAGCGTCACGCTGGAAGCGACCTTGTTGACCGTCTGCGCAACGGCCGCCGAGGTGCTCGTGAGGAAGTTGGCATCGCCGCTATACACGGCGGTGATGGAGTGTGCGCCCGCCGTCAGGGTCGAAATCGCCAGCGTGGCCGAACCGCTGGCGAGGGCCGCTGTGCCGAGAGAAGTCGCGCCGTCCAGGAATTGCACCGTCCCGGTCGCTGCCCCCGGCGACATTGTGGCCGTGAGCACTACAGATTGTCCGAAGGTCGACGGGTTCGCCGACGAAGCCAGCATCAAGCTGGAAGCCGCCTTGTTGACGGTCTGCGCCACGGCGGCCGAGGTGCTGCCGGCGTAGTTCGCCGAGCCGCTGTACACCGCGGTGATGGAGTGCGCGCCCGCCGTCAGGGTCGAAACCGCCAGCGTGGCCGCGCCGCCGGCGATGGTCGCTGTACCGAGCGAAATCGTGCCGTCCAAGAATTGCACGGTTCCGGGAGCCGCCGCCGGAGTTACCGCCGCGGTCAACGTGACAGTTTGTCCGTAGGTCGACGGGTTCACGGAGGAAGCCAGCGTCACGCTGGTGGGCGCCGTGGAGATGACTTGCGAGACGGGCAAGGAGTCGCTGCCAATGATATTCGCGTCGCCGCCATACGAGGCATAAATGGTATGGGTGCCCGCGGCCAGCGATGAGAGCACCAGCGTCGCCCCCGTGCCGCTCAGCGTCGCCGAACCGATCGAAACCCCGGCTTCCATGAATTGCATCGTCCCGGTGGCCAACCCCACCCCGCCCGGCGCCGGCGGCGATACCCACGCCGACAGCGTCACCGGTTGTCCGTAGACCGCCGGATTCGGCGAAGAAGACAAGGTAACGTACGTTACCGTCGCCTGGGTGATGGTCTCGGCGATCGCAGCGGAGGTGCTGCCCGCCGTGACGGCATCGCCGCTATACACCGCGGTGATGGTATGCACGCCCGCCGCCAGGATCGTCGCCGGCATCACGGCGCTTCCGGTGCTCCCTACGGTTACGGTGGCGAGGGAAGTCGTGCCATCCAGGAATTGCACCGTCCCGGTCCCCGATGACGGGGTCAACAGCGCGTAGAACGACACGGGCTGCGCATAGCTCATCGGGTTGGTGGTGTTCAGGCCGAGATGCAGCACCAGGCTGGAGGCCACCTTGTTGACCGTCTGCGCAACCGCGGCGGAGGTGCTGGTGAGGTAGTTGGCATCGCCGCTATACACCGCGGTGATAGCGTGCGCGCCCACTGTCAGGGTCGAAACCGCCAGTGAGGCCGAGCCGCCGGCGATGGCCGCCGTACCAAGTACGGCCGTGCCGTCCAGGAACTGCACCGTCCCGGTGGGCGACGACGACGGCACCAACCCGACCGTGACCGTTGCGGTGAAAGTTACAGACTGAGCGTAGGTGGATGGGTTCGCCGAAGAAGCCAGCGTCAGGCCGGTCGCCATCGGATTTACCGTCTGCGCGAGGGCCGCGGAGGTGCTGCCGTTATCGGCGGCGTCACCGCTGTACACGGCGGTGATGGAGTGCGCGCCGGTCGTCAGGGTCGAGACCGCCAGCACAGCCGATCCGCCGCTGACAGCCGCCGTGCCAAGCGCGGTCGTGCCGTCCAGGAACTGCACCGTGCCGGTTGCGGTTGAGGGCGATACCGTCGCCGTGAACGTCACGGAGTTTCCATAGAAGGACGGATTGGCGCTGGAACCGAGCGTGGTCGTGGTGCTCACCGCTCCGGGCGCAATCCTCAATGCAAGACCGGCGGTTGCAGTCAGCGTACCGGACGTGCCGGTGATGACCGCAGAGTAGCTTCCGGGCGTGGCGGAACTGCTGGCGGTCAGCGTGACCACGCTGGTTCCGGTGGTGGGATTCGGGCTGAAAAGCGCGGTGACACCGCTGGGCAGACCGGACGCGGCCAGGGTTACGCTGCCGGTGAATCCGCCCGCACCGCTAACTGTGACGGTGCTGGCGCCGGACGCGCCTTGGGCGACGGTCAGACTGCCCGGACTAGCCGCGAGCACAAAACCCGCCTCCGAGGGTGCGGAAGGCGGATACTTCCATAGGTCGCTGAGGTAGTTTTGGGCGCCGTTGGCATCGTAGCCAAGGCCCCCGAACAGCCAGAAATTGCCGCTGCCATCGGTCCAGCCCGCGGCAGTCTGACGGCCTCCGGGGATGTTTCCGGCGGCAGGGACACCCAGCGTGCCGTAAACTCCGGGCCGGCCGCTATTGTAAGCGGGAATCGTGCTGCTTCCACCCATCCACACCCATTGGTTGGTGAAAGGGCTGAACTCCCACAGGTCGTTAAGATAGCCGTTGGAGCCGTTGGCGTCGTTGCCATAGCCCCCAAAGAGCCAGAGATTGCCGCCGGCATCGGTCCAGTTCGCAACATTCTGGCGGCCTCCGGGGACGTTCCCGGTGGAAGGCACACCCAGGCTTCCGTAAGTCCCCGCTCTGCCATTGGCAGTGGGGATCGTGCTGCTTCCGCTCATCCAGGCCCATTCGTTGGTGGAAGGACTGAACTCCCACAGGTCGTTGAGAGGGCCGACCATGCCCCTGGCATCGCAGCCACCACCCCCAAACAGCCAGAGATTGCCGCTGCCGTCGGTCCAGTTCGCAGAGGCCTGGCGGCCTCCGGGGATGTTACCGGCGGCGGGGATACCCAACGTCCCGAAGTGCCCGCATTGGCCGGAAAAGGGAACGGCGACGGTGCTGGTTCCGCTCATCCACGCCCATAGGTTGGTGGAGGGATTGAACTCCCACAGGTCGTTGAGATAGCCGACGCTGCCATTGGCGTCGTAGCCATAGCCGCCGAAAAGCCAGAGATGGCCGCTGGCATCGGCCCATGCGCTCGCCTGATATCGGCCTCCGGGGATGTTTCCGGGCGCAGGGATACCCAGTACGCCATACACTCCCGGATGGCCGGCGCCGGGGCCGGGGACTGTGCTGGTTCCGCCCATCCACGCCCATTGGTTGGTGGAGGGATTGAACTCCCACAGGTCGTTGAGAGTGCCGAGGCTGCCGTTGGCATCGTAGCCGAGGCCCCCAAAGAGCCAGAAATGGCCGCTGCTGTCGGTCCAGCTCGCACCCTCCCAGCGGCGTCCTCCGGGGATGTTACCCGCCGCAGGGACACCCAGTACGCCATACACTCCGGAATTGCCGGTGTTGGCGCCGGGGATGGTGCTGCTTCCGCCCATCCACGCCCATTGGTTGGTGGAACGATTGAACTCCCACAGGTCGTTGAGGGAGCCATAACTGGCATTGGCGTCGTAGCCGAAGCCCCCAAAGAACCAGAGATTGCCGCTGCCGTCGATCCAGTTCCCGGCGGGGATGCGGCCCCCGGGGATGTTTCCGGCGGCAGGCACGCCCAGGCTTCCGTAAACTCCAGCTATGCCACTGCCAGTGGGAATCGTGCGGTTTCCGCTCATCCACGCCCATTCGTTTGCGGCGCTCCCGGTGGGGGTCACCAGAAGAGCGAGCGTAGTGGCTTCGGGTGAAGCGCTGGCGGAGGTTCCCGTGATGGTCACCGTCGCCGCTCCCGCGGCGGCTGAGAGACCGGCGGTAAGCGTAAGCGTGCTGCTTCCGGTGGCGGGATTCGGACTGAACGACGCGGTTACCCCGCTGGGCAGGTTGGACGCGGCCAGCGTTACGCCGCCGGTGAATCCGCTCGATCCGGTCAGCGTGATTGTACTGACGCCGGACGCGCCCTGGGCTATGGTCAGACCGCTCGGATTCGCCGAGAGCGAGAAGCTCTGCAGCCCATTGACCGTGAGCGGGAGCGTCAGGGTGGCGGCCAGCGTGCCGGAGGCGCCGGCGATCGTCACGGGGTAAGTCCCGGGCGTGGCGGAGGCGCTGGCGGTCAGCGTGACCACGCTGGTCCCGGTGGTTGGGTTGGTGGCGAACTGAGCGGTTACGCCGCTAGGCAGACCGTATGCGGAGAGACTTACACTGCCGGTGAATCCGGGCATGGGAGTCACCGCGATGGTGGACGATACCGAAGAGCCCTGGGACACGCTCACAGAAGCGGGCGCGGCGGAGAGGGTGAAACCGGGGCTGGGATTGACCTGCACGAAAACATCGGCGATGTGCTGCAGGTCCGTGTTGGACGCCGAGGTGGAGTCGCCGTTGACGGTGACGTCATAGCCTTCTCCGACCACGGCGGAGTTGCTCGCGGACAGAGTGAGTATCACCGTTCCCGCCGCCAGCCGGTTGTTACTGAACGATGCGGTTACTCCGGCGGGAAGGTTGACGGTGGTGAGTTTTACCGGGTTGGTGAATCCGTTCAGTTGCTGCACCGTGACGTTGGTGGTGGCGGCGCCGCCCTGGGTCAGCATCAGGGCAACGGGCGAGGTGGTGATGCTGAAATCCGGCGCCGGCGCGGACGAGACTACCACTGGAAAACTGTTGGAACCCGTACAGCAGCCGCTAGTGCCATTAACCTCCGCCGTGTACCATCCGGCTGGGGCCGTGCCGCTAGTCGTCAGCGTGAGCGTGCTGGTTCCGCCGGGGGAGATGGAAACCGGACTGAACGTGGCAGTCACCCCGGTGGGCAGGTAGGGGGCGGATAGAGTTGCGGTTTCGATGAAGCTTCCCGTCGGGACCATCGTGACCGTGGTCGTGACGGAGCCGCCTTGGACGAGATAGTAAGGAAAGGGCGAGAGTTGGAGAATGAAGCCCGGCCCAAGGACCGTCAGAGCGATGGTGGCGGTTGCCGTCAGCGTGCCGGACGTGCCCGTGATCGTCACCATGAGGTTTGAGCCCACAGTGGCCGAGTTGCTCGCGGTCAACATGAGCACGGCGCTTCCGTCCGCGAACCCGGTATTCCAGACGGCGGTTACGCCGGCCGGCAGGGGAGACGTAACCGCAAAATTTACGGCGCCATTGAATCCCGCATAGTTAGTCACGTAAAGCGTGCTTTGAACGGAGGTGCCGGGATTGATCTTCAGAGTGCTGGGCGATGGGGCAATGGTGAAGCCCGGAGCATTGACCGCCAGAGCGACGCTGGTGGTTGCGGTCTGGGCGCCGGAGGTGCCCGCGATGGTGAGGAGGTACGACCCGCGGACGGCGGAGCCGCCCACGGTCAGCGTCAGCACGCTGGTTCCGGCCGTTGGATTCGTGCCCCATGCCGCGGTGACGCCGCTCGGCAGACCGGAGACGGTCAGATTGACGCTGCCGGTGAATCCGCCCAGATCCGTGACGGCGATGGTGGTGGCGCCCGAGTTGCCTGGGTTGATGGTCAGGCTGCTGGCCGAGGCCGAGAGGCGGAAGCCCACGCCCGCCGGCGGCGCCAGTGCGTCGATCAGGTTCTGCCCGGCCGGGCTTCCCCATCCGGTGACCAGATCGTAGCCCACAGCGGCATAGTAAGGCGTCACTCCGAAGTAATTCAGATTGTTGCTGCCGATGGTTATGTCGTGAAAGTCGTTGTTGTAGCTGGAGCTTTCGCCGATGTTATAGATGGCCGGGTTGATGAATCCGGCGGGCGGATTGCCCGCGGCCGCGGCCTGCTGGTTGACCAACGCCAGGAAGGCCGCCCAGCGCGGCGCCGCAAAGCTGGTGCCGCCCGCGTTCCCGGCGCATGCGCCCATGTCGCAATAATAATTATCGAAATCGGCTTCCATCGCCACGTCGGGCACGTTCCGCAGGGTGCTGGACCCTCCGTTGGCGGCATTCGCCACGCCGGCCTGCCAGCTCGGAATCGCGATGCCGTCGGGGCTGATCCCGCCGCCGCTATGGCTCCACGCCGTTTCCGAACTCCAGGAGCCTCCCGCGCCATTGGTGTACAGGACCGTGCCGCCCACGGCCGTTACGAACGCGTCTTCCGCCGGATAAAAATTATTGTCATAGGGATCGAATGTTCCGTCGTCCCCGGAGGCTGCAAACACGCTCTGGCCCTGCGCGGCCATCTCCTGGAAGAAAACATCGTCGGTGGCGGGGTCTTCCGGGAGCCAGGTCCAGGAGATGCTGATCTGCTTGGCAATGTTCTCCGAGGCCATGGCGCTGAGGATGTCCACGTCGCTGTTGCCGATGTACACGCGAACCTGGCTCAGTCCGGGAGCCACGCCGATGGCCTGCACGATGTCCAATACCTCTTCGCCGTCGTCGCCGGAAACCGGCGCCCCCGTGGCGCCATCCAGCAGCACGTTCTCGATGGGGACGCTGTAGGACTGCCCGGCATTGCCGAAGGTCAGGTTCACATCGCTGAGGTTGTATCCGTCGAACTCCAGCAGACCGATCGCCTGCCCGCTGCCGGTGAGCCCCGTGCCGCCGTAGTAAGCCGCCCGCATGTCGCTCCCCAGGAACGCGCCACCCGGGCCCGAGCCGGTAAAGCTGCCCGCCGGCTGCGCCGTTATCGCCCTCTTCAGCATGGGGCGGGGGATGGAGAAGTCGTTCAGGCCGGCAATGTGCGCCACCCTCACGCCCAGGTCGAGCGACGGTTCGCGGTCCGGCGAGAAGAACGTGCGCTTCTCCGTCGGATGCAGGTAGACCTTCATCGACACGTTGAAGGCCTTCTCGATCTGCGCCACCGTGCCTCTCACCGGCACATGCAGGCGATTGGCCGGCGTATCCGTCACCGTCAGGCCTTTGGATCGGGCGAAGTCGATCACCGCCTGGTAGTCGTCCGCCGTGGGGCCGAACTGCCCGGTGAACTGTTCCACGCTGAGAAAATGGCGGTAATTGGGGCTGGATGGATCGTAGAGCCCGGCCAATAGAGCGGTCAGGCCGGCCTGGTTGCGCAGCGGCAGCACGATGGAAACCCCGAGTTCCCGCCCGGCCGGCAGGCTTCCCACCAGCGCCGCCCGCCCGCTGGAAACCACGGCGCGCACGTGACCGTGCAGCACCTGGCGCGATGGCTGCGCCTGTGCGGGCGCCCAGCAGAGTAGAAGTGCGGCCGCGCAGGCAATCGCAGCGGACCCGGAGCGGGTGTGGTCGTTTCGATTCATATTCGGTTCAGCCTCTCTTACAGGACTCTGGCAGTCGATTCTCGCCCGGAGATCCGGAATCCCGATCTTGCACGATTCCGCCAGTAACTCCGTTTTGTCCCGCGGGGGTAAAAGTCATTTTACACGATAACGGACAAACACACCCGTTTGTTCCGTTTGCCGGGTTCAAATGTGCGATGCGGCACATATCCACGCATCCCGGCCTCGACCGGCGGTGTTCCGGCGGCGCTTCCGGCCCGTTCAACCCGGCTCTTGTGCCATTGGTAAAATGGCTGTAATGAGCGACCAAGATCCCGAATTGAAGACAGAAGAGCCGCCGTTTCCGCTGCCGGAGCCATCCTTCGCGTTTCTGGTGGTCTCGCTGCGCGCGCAGGCCGAAATGCAACTCGGGCTGATGCGCTATACCGACGAGGAGGTGCCCGAGCCGAACTTCGTGCTGGCGCGCCACACCATCGACCTGATGGGGGTTCTGCTGGAAAAGACCAGGGGCAACCTCTCGATCGAGGAGCATCGGCTGCTGGAGAACTCGGTTACCGAATTGCGGTTCCGCTATGTGCAGGTGTCCGAAGAAGTGGGCCGCGCGGCCGCGCAGAAAGCTTGAATGGCGCTGCCCTTGAAGATCACGGTGCTGGGCTCGGGAACCAGTGTGGGCGTGCCCACCATCGGGTGCCCCTGCGCGGTGTGCCATTCCACCGACCCGCGCGACAACCGCCTGCGCCCGTCCATCCTGATCGGCTACCAGGGCCGCAACGTGCTAGTCGATACCACGCCCGACTTCCGCACACAGGCGCTGCGCGCGCGCATCGAACGGCTGGATGCGGTGCTCTTCACCCACGCCCACGCCGATCACCTGATGGGGCTCGACGACGTGCGGCCGTTCAATTTCCGGCAGAAGGACGGCATTCCCATTTACGCCGCCGCGGACACCATGGCCGCGATTCAGCGCTGCTTTCCCTACATCTTCGATGGCGCCAGGCAGGAGTCCAACGTGCCGCGGCTGAATGCCCAGATCTTTGCCGCCGAGCCGTTCGACGTGTTCGGGCTGGAGTTCCAGCCCATTCCGGTGCTGCACGGCACGCGCACGATCCACGGTTTCCGCTTCGGCGCCGCGGCGTACCTGACCGACCACAGCGAGATTCCGGAATCCTCCATGGAACTGCTGGGCGGGCTGGACGTGCTCTTCCTGGACGCTCTGCGCTACAAACCGCATCCCACCCATTCCACGGTGGACCGCTCGCTGCAAACGGCGGAGCGGCTGGGCGCGCGGCGCGCCTTTTTCACGCACCTCTGCCACGACCTGGCGCACGAACGCGCCGAGAGCATGCTGCCGCCGCACGTGCGGCTGGCCTACGACGGTCTGGAGATCCAGGTAGGTGCGGAGGCCGCATGAAGATTTACCGCGGCCTGGGTGAAGCGCCGCTGGAGTTCGGCCCCTCCGCGCTCACCATCGGCAATTTCGACGGCGTCCACTCCGGCCACCGCCGGATACTGCGGCGGCTGGTGGAGATCGCCCGGGCGCGCCGGTGGAAGTCCTCGGTGGTCACCTTCGATCCGCATCCCACGCGGCTGGTGACGCCCGAGCGCGCGCCGCGGCTTTTGACCACGCCCGAACGCCGCGCCGAACTGATGGGCGAAGAGGGCGTGGACCAGGTGCTCATCATGCCCTTCACCCGCCAGGTGGCGCAACTCCCGGCGGAGGAATTCGTGAGCCAGTTGCTGGTGGGCCGGCTGGGCGCGCGCGCCGTGGCGGTGGGCGAGAACTTCCGCTTCGGCCGCGGGCACGCGGGCAACGTTCACCTGCTGGAGGGGTGGGGGTCGAAATACGGATTCCAGATGGAAATCGTGCGCGCCGTCTCCTGGCGCGGGCGGGTGGTGAGCAGCACCGGGATCCGCCAACTGGTGCTGGCCGGGCGCGTGTCGCTGGCGGCCCGCCACCTGCTGCGCCCCTACCGGCTGGAGGGAGAAGTGGTGAGCGGCCGCGGCATCGGCTCCCGCCAGACCGTGCCCACGCTGAACCTGGCCACGCGGGCGGAAATCGTTCCGGCCGGCGGGGTCTACGTGACCCGCACCTTCGATCCCGCCAGCCGGAGGGCATGGGACTCCATCACCAACATCGGCTTCCGTCCCACGTTCGGGCCGGGCGGCCTGTCGACCATCGAGACCTTTCTGCTGGACCCGTTCGACGGGAACACGCCGCGCAGCATCCAGGTGGACTTCCTGTGGCGGCTGCGCCAGGAGGTGCGGTTTCACTCGCCGGAGGCGCTGAAGGCGCAAATTTTGAAAGACGCCGCCGCCGCGCGCAGGTATTTCCGCCGCGCCCGGGCGTGGATCGGGCGCACCGTGACGCCGGCGTGAGAATCGCGTGCATCTCACCACCTTCATTTTCGGCGCGCTGCAGATCGTTCTGATCGACCTGCTGCTGGCGGGCGACAACGCCTTGATCATCGCCATGGCGGTGCGCCAGTTGCCCAAGCGCGAGCGGCTGCTCACCGCCGGCCTGGGCGCGGCCGGGGCCGTGGCGTTGCGCGTGGCGCTCACCTTCGTGGCGTCGCGCGCCTTGAACGTCGAGTTCCTGAAACTCGGGGGTGGGCTGTTGATCCTGTGGATCGCCCTCAAGGTGCTGGTGGATGCCAGCGAGCCGCCGGCCGAGGCCTGCGCGCCGGGCCAACTGCTGAAGGCCGTCTGGTCGGTCATGTTCGCCGATCTCACCATGTCGGTGGACAACATCCTGGCGATTGCCGGCGCTTCCCGCGGCAGCCTCCGGCTGATCGTCTTCGGCCTGGCCGTGAGCATTCCGTTCCTGGTGTTCTCCAGCAACCTGCTGGCCTACCTCATGAACCGCTACCCGGCGCTGGTCTACCTGGGCGCCGGGATACTGGGCAAGGTGGCCGGCGACATGGTGGTGACGGACGGGTTTGTGGCGCGGGCGCTGGCCCCCTCGGCCACCGTGCACATCATCGTGGACGCCGCGCTGGCGGCGGGGTTGATGGTCTCCGGCTTTCTGCTGTGCCGCAAGCGGCGCAGGGGCTGAAGCCGGATGGGCGGAGCGACGAACCGCGCGGGGGACGTCCCGCCGCGGCAAGGTCATTTCGTCACCGGCGCCCGGCGGTTTCATGGTGGTGGGGCTCTTCGAGGGGCGTCGATCGCGGGCGTGCCGGGAACGGGGCGCGGCGGAACGGCAGCCGCGGCCTACAGCCAGTGGCGCAGGATGGCCGTCACCACGGCGGCCACGGCCAGCAGGGCCAACACGGCCAGGATGGCGGCGCGGCGCTTGGCCGCCCGCCGGGGACGCGCGATGCGGGGCTGGTTTCCCAGCCAGGAACGCACCAGGCGCTCCTGGGCCGAGCCGGGAAGGGCTTGGATGGCCTTGGCCACTTCCCGGCGGCCGCGGCGGTCGGCGATCAGGATGGTCGCGGAATTCTCCCCGTTGGTGGATCTCAGCAGCTTGTTGCGGAGGTTCACGGGGACCTCGTTGACCGACCGGAAGACCAGGTCGGCGCCACCGGAGGAAACCAGCACCACGGCGGTCTGGAACAGCCCCGGCGCTCCGGGGACGGGCTCTCCGCAATGCGGACACCTGGCCGCCCGGTGGTCGATCCTCTTGCGGCACTTGCTGCAGGTCTTCATGCGACTGCCTGCGGCGTCCGCGGTTTCCGCTTGGGGTCCCGCGAATCCGCCGTCTCGTCTCCCACATTATCCAGCACAACCTGGATAAATCCCAGCGCCGCCTTGGAAAGCGCCTTGTCCTTGCGGTAAATCAGGCCCAGACGCCGCACCATGGGTTCGGGCGCCAGCGGAATGGCGGCCAGAGTGCCGGCGGCGATTTCCTCGCGGCAATTGGACACGGCCAGGAACGACAGCCCCAGACCGGCCATCACAAAGCGCTTCATCAACTCCGTGGAATCCAGTTCCATGGCCACGCGGATATCGCCTTCCACCGGCTCCAGCCACTGGTTGAGGCGCATGCGCGTTTTGCCCTCGCTCGGCAGCAGCAGGAAATCGTCCCCCAGGTCTCGCGGCAGCACGCTCTGGCGCCCGGCCAGCCGATGCTCCGAGCGCACCACCAGGCGGACCTCGTCGTGATAGATGCTGACCACCTGAAGGCGCTTCTCCTCGACCGGCAACTGGGTCAGGCCGAAATCGGCGGAGTTGTCCATCACGGCTTCCACCACGCGCGCCCCGTAGGAACGGTTGACCTGGAGCTGCACGGCGGGAAACTCCCGGTGGTACTGGGAGAAGACCTTGGGCAACAGGTAAATGCAAGTGGCTTCGTTGGCGGCGATGACCAGTTCGCCGCGGGGATTGGTCTCCAGTTCGGCGATGGCGTCCTGCGCCTGGCGGCGCAATTCGAGCATCTGTTCGGCATAGCCGGCAAACACCTTTCCGGCGGTGGTGAGGGAGATGCGGCTGCCGAAGCGTTCGAAAAGGTCGGAGCGGAGTTCCTGTTCGATCTGGCGGACCTGGGCGCTGATGGCCGGCTGCGTGCGGTAGCAGGTCTGGGCAGCCTTCGAGAAGCTCTTCAGCCTGACGATTTCGAGAAACGTGTGAAGCTGATCGAAGTCCATATCCCGGCGGCCTGGGCCCGTCCCGGCGGCGCTGCCCGCTGTCCAGTCAAATCTTGAATCGGCGGTATAGAAATAATGTATTTCTCCGGCGCGCCGCCGTTTGGTAGTTATTGTAACAAAGGCCCCGGGTGGTGCGGTTGAACAGTGGGATTGTGGCAAGTCGCAACCGCCCGAAAAACGGGCGGATTCACCGCACCGCCAACCCGGAGGCTGGAACCCGGGCGCCGGGAAACGGCGCTCCGGCGCGCGGTCCTCTCGCGTGGCCCCGCTGGCGCACGTCACTCCCTGCCGGGAACTCCCTACCCTGTCTCCAGTACCGGTACCTACACGACTTCCTTGCGGCGCACGGGTTGATGCTGAGAAGATAACATGGAGGAACTATGAACCTGCGCATAGCCGCCCTGGCAGCCGTGCTGCTGGCCGGTTCAGCCGTGGCCGGCGATGAGGCTGACCGCGCCAAGCTGATGGGCTCCTGGAAGCTGGCGGATAGCGGCAAGGACGGGCCCACCTGGGTGCTTCAGGATAAGGGCGGCGTCATACACGTCGTCAACTCCAGAGGCGCCACCGTCCTTGAGGAATTCGACTGCGACACCTTCGGTCACGAATCCGTCGTGAAGGTTAACGGCCGTCCCACCACGGTTTCTCTGTGGTTTGTGGGCGCCAAGCTGGTGGAGATGGAGACGCGGGGAACCTCTGTATTGAAAAGGACGTTTGGCCTAGGCAAGGAAAGCGACACCATGGACCTGGAGTTGACCCAGATCGCTCCCAGTTCCAAGACCGAGATCCAGCACTTCGAGCGCATGCCGGCCGCGTCCCCAGGGCGCTGACCGGCCCCGGCCCGGCCCCGCGCTCCGGCAATGCCCGGAAGGGGAGCGGCCTGAGAGGCGGACGATGAACTGCGCGTCCCCCGACACCCCGCACCGCGGTTTTGCGGCGCGACCAACCGGCAACCAGCGGGGTTGCCCCGCATTCAGGCCGGCGCGACCCGGTTCTACAAGGCGGCAATCATCGAAATGCGCCCGGTCCGAGGGCCGACCACGAAGCTCTGTATGCGATTCGTCAAAACCGGGAGCCGCCGCACCACGGGGCGCTTCCTGGACAGCGGCAACTCCTTCCCGGCTTCTTCCGCAAGGCTGGGCCAGCGCCGCGACAGCCTTCCCGGCCGCGGGCAGTAACCAGACCACTGGGCGGCATTGCCGGAGAAACCGCGGGACTCGCCTGTGAACCCGAATCACCTCGGCGCAAGCGCGGCGGCGGGGCCGCTCGCTCCGCCGGCGCCGATGAGTAGGCCGCCGGCCAGCGGCAGGTCCCGCGACGATCCGCCCGCATGTATCGCATAGTTGCCAGGCACCAGAAGCCAGCGATTGGCCTCGGCATCGAAGATGGAAAGATACTGCGGGTCCAGCTTCAACACGATGGTTTTCGATTCCCCCGGCGCCAGTTGCACCTTCTGCCAGGCCACCAGCCGGTGGAAGGGTTCGCCGGCGGCTTCGGGCAGCGTCGCGTATACCTGTGCGACCTCGGCGCCCGCGCGCGGTCCGCTGTTCCGCACCACGAATTTGACGGAGGGCGGCGCTCCGGCGGTCACCTCCAGTCCGGAATAGGCGTAGGTTGTGTACGACAACCCGAAACCGAACGGGAACAGGGGCTGCTTGTTCTGTGCGTCATACCACTTGTATCCGACCTTCAGCCCTTCATCGAACTCCAGGTCGAACCTTCGCATGTTCGTCTTGGAGCCGAAGCCCGGAACGAGGACGACCATATCGGAATCGTCTGCCGGCGGTGGCTGCTGCACGAGGACGGGGTGCGGCAGATCCGCTTCCGAGCGCGGGAAGGTCAGAGGCAGTTTGCCCGACGGATTCACGTCGCCGAAGAGTATGGCGGCGATGGCCTCGCCGCCGCGGATGCCCGGATACCACGCCTCCAGCACCGCGCCGACCCGGTCGATCCAGGGCATGGTCACGGCGCCGCCCGTCTCCAGCACCACGATCGTCCGGGGGTTGGCTTCAGAGACGGCGCGGATCAGCGCATCCTGGTTATCGGGCAGCGCGAGGCTGGGGATGTCGGAGTTCTCGGCGGTGGGCTGGCTGGCGAACACGATGGCTACATCGGAAGCTTTGGCGAGGGCCGCGGCGGCGGCCGGGGCGGTGCCTGGGTCGTACACCACCTTGGCCTGGGGGGCTCTGGCGCGAATCGCCCGGAGGGGCGACGATGGCATCCACACCGGCGGGCCGAACATCCCCGCACCCAGACCCGGCGTACCCGCCGGGTATTGGACCGCATTGCCGCCGGGCGGATCCACCTGCGCCGACCCTCCGCCCGAGAGCACGCCCGCATCGGCGTGCGCCCCGATCACCGCGATGGAGCGGATGGCGGCGGCGGAAAGCGGCAGCCGGCCGCCCGCATTCTTCAGCAGGACGCTCCCCTGCCCGGCGACGCGCTCAGCCGTCTCCAGGCCCTTGAAGATGTCGGGCACGCGGCGCTCGGGCGGGTTTTCGAACAGCCCGGCGGCGAACTCCGAGCGCAGGATGCGGCGGACCATGTCGTCCAGGCGCGCCGCGGGCACGGCTCCGTTTTCGATGGCCTTCTTCAACGCCGCCCCGAAATAGTCGCCGGTTGGCATCTCGATGTCCAGCCCGGCATTGGCGGCCTTCACGGTGCTGTGGGTGGCGCCCCAATCCGACACCACGAAGCCGCGGAATCCCCACTCCTTCTTCAGCAGGTCGTTCAACAGGTAGCTGTTCTCGCAGGCGTAATCGCCGTTCAGCAGGTTGTAGGAGCACATCACGGCGCCCACCCCGCCTTCCTTCACGCCGATCTCGAACGCCAGCAGGTCGCTCTCACGCATGGCCCGGCGGCCGATTTTGATATTCACCGAGTTGCGGCCGTTCTCCTGGTCGTTCAAGGCGTAGTGCTTGATGTGAGCGATCACGCCCTGCTCCTGGAGCGCTTTCATCTCGGCGCCCGCCATCTTGCCGGCCAGGATGGGGTCCTCGCCCTTGTACTCGAAGGTGCGCCCGTTGCGGGGCTCGCGTGTCAGGTTGACGCCGCCGCCCAGCGTCATGGTGTAGCCCTGGTCGCGAAGCTCGCGGCCGATCAGCGCGCCATATGCGCGGGCCACCTCGAGGTCCCAACTGGCGGCCTCGGAAACGCATGACGGCAGGGGTGTCGAGTAGCGGCCGAACACGGAGCTACGGGTCACGCCGTTGGCCGCGTCGGCCATCTGCAGGTCCGGGATGCCCAGGCGCGGGATACCCGGAATGAAACCCGCCCCGCCCAGCGAGTGCGGCGGAAAGTCGCTCACCGGCCCCAGCAGTCCGCCCCAGCCAAGCCCGTGGACCATCGAGATCTTCTCATCGAGGGTCAGCCGCACAACCAGCAGCGCGGCGCGCTCGTCGGGGGACAGGTCCTTATTCATCCAGGGCCCGATGGGCGCAGGCTGCGGCTGGGCGGATTGGCCGCTCGCCATGGGAATCGAGCAAGCCAGCAGGGCCGCAACCGCGGCCAGCTTAGTCAACACGTTCTTATCCGGAGTTTCCATTTTGGACTTCCAAGTCTCATTCAGTATAGGCCAAACCGCAGCACCATGCTTCCGAATTGGCCGGTATACGAGCACATATCGCCGCGCTCTCCAGGGGTCTGCACAAAGGCGGCGCGTGGGCTGCTGGCCGGCCGTGTAGCTGCCGATATCGCTTCAGAACGTTTCCGTAATCGGGTCGCCCGGCCGGCCTGAGACCTGGATGCAGCCGCGACCGATCGCAGGCCGGATTTCCGCAGGCAGGGTCTTTGGACGGGCGGGAAATCCGGCACAGCGTTCTACGCGCTCCCCTCACCGCTGAAGTCATGATGCGACGGATGAGCCCCGAATCTCCCAGCCTTGATTCACGGACCCCGGCGGAGCCATCGATTGACCACCCACCGCTCTTCAGTCCTTATCGACGGATGGGGGCGCGATTTCACGTCTGGTCGTGGCGGCGCGCGTGGGATATCATAATCACCAGGCGAATTCGCCACCGAGGATTGGACGATGCGAATTGGAGAGACTGGCTCATTGGCGGTGCTGGCGTTGGCCTGGTGGCTGGCCAGGCCGCCGGCTGGCCATGCGCAGACCGGCATGTTTGAAGGTCACGGCGACCTTGGCGTGGTGCTGCACCCGGGTTCGGTGGAATACGACGGGGCCAGGCACACCTACCGCATCACCGGCAGCGGCGAGAACCTGTGGGCCGCCGCGGACGCATTCCAGTTTGTCTGGAAGAAGATGTCGGGCGATGGCTCGATTGCGGCCGACATCGCATTCCCGGCGACCACCGGCGAACCCCATAAGAAGGCCGTTCTCATGATCCGGCAGAGCCTGGATGCCGATTCCGCGTACGTGGACGTGGCCGTGCACGGCAACGGTTTGACGTCGGTGCAGTCCCGCGACGAAAAGGGTGGGGCGACCCACGAGATTCAGTCGAATGTCGCGGCGCCCAAGCGGGTGCGCCTGACCCGCTCGGGAGCTTACTTCTATCTGTCGGTCGCGGCCGTTGGGGAGGATCTGCACCTGGCCGGAGGATCGATGCGGATGGCCTTGCAGGACCCGTTCTACATCGGGATGGGGGTCTGCGCTCACAATAAGGATGCCGTCGAAACGGCCGTCTTCAGCAACGTGGAAGTGGCGCCGGCGCCGGCCGCGTCCGGGCCGCCGAAGCTGTACAGCACGCTTGAAACCATCACCGTGGCGTCCACCGACCGGCGTGTGGTCTACGTGGCGCCGGGCCGTTTCGAAGCGCCCAACTGGACGCGCGACAACTGGCTGCTGTTCAACGCCGACGGACGCCTGCTGCGCATTCCGGCGGATGGCGGCAAGCCCCAACTCATCGACACCGGTTTCGCCACGCGTCTGAACAACGACCATGGCATCTCGCCCGACGGCACGCTGCTGGCCGTCAGCGACCAATCGCAGGAGGAGCACCGGTCGCTCATCTACATTGTGCCCATTGGCGGCGGGGCGCCGCGCCGGATCACCAAGAACTCGCCTTCTTATTGGCACGGCTGGTCGCCCGATGGCAGGACTCTGGCTTTTTGCGGCGAACGCAACGGCAATTTCGATGTCTACACGATTCCCGCGGCCGGCGGGGAGGAAACGCGCCTGACGACCGCCGAGGGACTGGACGACGGTCCGGAGTACTCGCCCGATGGCCAGTACATCTACTTCAACTCCGTGCGCACCGGGACGATGCAGATCTGGCGCATGAAGCCGGACGGCAGCGGGCAGGAGCAGGTCACCTCCGATGGCTTCAATAACTGGTTTCCGCACATTTCGCCGGATGGCCGGCAGATGGTGTTCGTCACTTACGAAAAGGAAGTCAGCGGTCATCCGGAGAACAAGGATGTGATGCTGCGGCTGCTGACGCTCGCGACCGGAAAGATCGCCGTGTTGGCGAAACTATTCGGCGGCCAGGGCACCATCAACGTGCCCTCCTGGTCGCCGGACGGCCGCAGGCTGGCGTTCGTGAGCTATCAACTGGCGCCGTAGCTGCCGCGCCGGCTGGCGGCGCAGCGCGCGATTCCGCCGATGGATGAGGCGGCACCGTGCAGAGTTCCGCTAAAATAGGACTTCCCATAGTGGCCCCTGCATTGCTACCTCGCTTTCATCAATTCAATGCGTGAGACATCCTCCATCATCGAAGTCGCCCACCTCGTAAAGCGGTTCAAGGATCTCGCCGCGGTCGACGATATATCGTTCACCGTCGAAGCTGGAGAGATCTTCGCGTTCCTGGGGCCGAACGGTGCAGGGAAGTCCACCACCATCAAGGTGCTCATCACGCTTCTTCGTCCCACCAGCGGCACGGCCACGATCGACGGACACGATATTGCGCGCCACGCTTCCGAGGTGCGGAATACGATCGGCTACGTGCCGCAAATGATTTCCGTGGACGGGACGCTCACCGCCTACGAGAACCTTATGCTCATGGCGCGGCTTTACGACATTCCGCGGGCGGAACGAAGGGAGCGGGTCCGGGAGATGCTCTCATTCCTGAATTTGGAAGGACACACCGACGCGCTTGTGCGCACGTTCTCCGGCGGCATGATCCGGAAGATGGAGGTTGGCCAGGCCATGCTTCACCGGCCCAAGGTGCTATTGCTCGACGAGCCAACGACCGGACTCGATCCCGTTGCGCGGCAGAACGTCTGGGAACACCTCTTCGATCTGCGCGGCAGGTTCAACACCACCATTTTTTTCTCCACTCACAACATGGAGGAAGCGGATGAGGTGAGCGACCGGGTTGCCGTGATGAACCGGGGAAAGATCGCCGCGACGGGCACGGCGGAAGAGCTGAAAGCGAAGACCGGCAAGCCCGAGGCCACGCTCGAAGACGCCTTCATTTTTTTCACCGGCAACAAGCTTCAGGAGACCGGCAATTTTCGGGAAATCCGCCGGGCCAGGCAAATCGAGCGGCGGTTGGGATAGGAGCCGGCGCGCCTATGCTTCACTATCTTTCACAGACGTTCAAGAAGTCATACGTGCTCGCGGAGATGGAAACCCGCAAGCTGCTCCACGATCCTACGGAACTTATTTCCCGCGCAGTGCAGCCAATCCTATGGCTCGGCATTTTTGGCGAAGCGCTCAGCAAGGTACGGGCCATCACGACGCCGGGATTGACCTATCTACAGTTCATCACGCCGGGCATTCTCACCCAATCCGTCGTCTTCGTTGCGATCTTCTACGGTCTGTACGTCATCATGGACCGCGATACGGGCGTTTTGCAGAAACTGCTGGTTACACCCACGCCGCGTCTCGCCCTGGTCTGGGGCAAGATGATTGCCGCCGGCATCAGGGGTTTGAGCCAGGCGCTGATTGTGTTCGTTTTCGCCATCGCCCTCGGCATTCGATTGCACATTACCCCCTGGTCCGTCCTCGGAGTGATCGTCATTGTCATGCTCGGCGCGAGCTTTTTCACGGGGCTCTCCATGATCGTCGCCGCAATCGTGAAGACCAGGGAACGGTTCATGGGCATCGGCCAGGTAATCACCTTGCCATTATTCTTCGCCTCGAACGCTATTTACCCGATTGCGATCATGCCTGTATGGCTCCAGGCGGTGGCCAGGGTGAATCCCCTGAGTTATATGGTCGAAGGATTGAGGGCGCTCATGCTCTCAGGCGGCGTCGCGAGAGTGGGCTTCGACATCGGCGTACTTGCCGCTGCCGCGCTGCTCATGTCGATGCTCAGCGCATGGTTTTACCCGAAAGTGGTAATGTAACGGCTATGGGCGACTTACTCATCGATAAGTCGAAGACGGCACTGGTCGTCATCGATCTCCAGAAAGGCGTCATCGGACGGCCAACCGTTCCATATGCGTCCGAACTCGTTGTGCGGAATGCGGCGGCGCTTGCCGCGGCCTTCAGGGAGAACGCCATGCCGGTGTTTTTGGTGCGGGTTTCCTTCTCGCCGGACTGGAAAGATGCGCTGCGTCCCATCGCCGATGCGGCCATGCCGGCGCACACGCCTCCCCCGGACTGGGCGGAAATCGTTCCCGAGATGGGGCCGAAGCCAGGCGATCTCGTGATTACCAAGCGCCAGTGGGGCGCTTTTTACGGCACCGGCCTCGACTTGCAACTGCGCCGCCGGGGGCTGGCGGCGATTGTCCTGTGCGGCATCGCCACCGAGTTCGGGGTCGAAAGCACCGCGCGCGATGCCTACGAGCGCGGCTACGAACAGATTTTCGCCAGCGATGCCATGACGGGCATTCACGCGGCGAGCCATGCCAACGCCCTGGAACGCATTTTCCCCCGCATGGGGCGCGTGCGCGGCACCGGCGAGATCGTCGCGGCCCTGGGGCGTTGACGGCGGCTGGCGGAGTGCCGGTCCTTCCGGCTCTCACCAGGAGCTGACACATTCAGGAGCCTTCCACGCTGCCGAGGCAGCACGCGAAGGCGATGCGGCGCACCTGCCTAACCCAATGGGCGCTGCCCATGCAGCCTTGGACGCCGGCGTACCTTGCCGGGCACCGCGACATGAGCGTCGCGAAGGCGTACGTTCACCCGCAAGAGCAGACTCTCCGGGCGGCGATGGATCGGGCTCAGACGGCGAACGCCCGGCATACCAGCCAATAATCGGATTTGGAGAACACCCCAGTTCCGACGCCAATTATCTGAACGGCGTCAGGTTAGCTGGCGCGCCCGGAGAGACTCGAACTCCCGACCTACTGGTTCGAAGCCAGCCGCTCTATCCACCTGAGCTACGGGCGCGCGCTCCTTCGATCTTAGCAGCCCCAGCGTGTCCACGGCGCCGTGAATCGGCTTACAATGGCAGATCACGTGAGACTCATCGCCCCCTTGCTCCTGGCCGCCGCCGCGCTGGCGCAGGAGCCCGCGCCCGCGCTGCCCAACGGACTGTACGCCATCTTCTCCACTTCGATGGGGCAGTTCACCGCCAGGCTGTACGAGAAGGATACCCCCGTTTCCGTCGAGAATTTCGTCGCCCTGGCGCAGGGAACCAAGGCCTGGCGCGACCCCAAAACCCGCGCCATGGTCAAGCGGCCGCTCTACGACAACATCACGTTTCACCGCGTGCTGCCGGGCAAGATGATCCAGTCGGGCAGTGCCGATGGAACCTCCACGCACAACTGCGGCGTCACCATCCGCGACGAGTTCCTTCCCGGATTGCGGTTCGACCGCCCGGGCAAGCTGGCCATGGCCAACAGCGGCGGCCCGGACTCGGGAGGCTGCCAGTTCTTCATCACCGCCGAGCAGATGCTGGAGTGGAACGGCAATTACACGATCTTCGGAACGGTGGTGGACGGGCTCCCAGTGGTCGAGAAGATCGCCAGCGCGCCGTGCCGCGGCGATCAACCCATCGATCCGGTGAAACTGATGGGCGTGACCATCCAGCGCGTCGGGCCGGAGCCTGTTCGCAAGCCCAAAAAGAAGTAGCGGCGGCGCCGTTCGCCCCGTCAGGCTTCCGCGACCACCGGGTTGGTCAATTCCCCAAGGCCTTCCACGCGCACCGCGACCACGTCGCCGGGCCTCAGCCAGCGCGGCGGCTGGCGCGCGAAACCCACGCCCGGCGGCGTGCCGGTGGCGATCACGTCTCCCGGCTCCAGCGTGAACACGCTCGACAGGAAGGCGATCAGGCGCGGCACCGGGAAGATCATGTCGCGGGTGTTGGAATCCTGCATGACCTCGCCCGAGAGCACCAGCGAAATCGCGAGATTCTGCGGGTCCTCGATTTCGTCCGCGGTTACGATGGCGGGGCCGAGCGGCGCGAAGGTGTCGAAGGTCTTGCCCATGAGCCACTGGCTGGTGGCCCTCTGAAAGTCGCGGGCGCTCACGTCGTTCAATATGGTGTAGCCGAAGACGTGTTCGCGCCAGCGGTCTTCCGGAATGTGCCGCCCGCCCTGGCCGATGACCACCGCCAGTTCCGCTTCGTAGTCCGGCTCGGCCGAATTCCCGGGCAGCACGATGGCCTGGCCGGGGCCGATCACCGCGGTGGAAAACTTGGAGAACACGGTGGGGACCGCGGCCACCGCCTTTTTCGATTCGGCGGCGTGTTCGCGGTAGTTCAGCCCGATGCAGATCAGCTTGGGCGGACGCGGTATGGGCGCCAGCACACCCACCCGGCCCGGCTCCCAGCGCTGGCTGGCGGGAGCGATCCCGATCCACCGCGACACGCTATCCAGGGCGCCGGCGCCGCCCGCGATCAGCGAGAGCATGGAATCCAACCCGGCGCCGCGGAGGCCGACGATTTCCCCGTCCAGTTGGACCGCCGGTTCGAGATAGCCGTCGTGTTGAATGGTGATGAATCGCAAGCTGGTCTCCCTCGGTTCGAACCCGTATTGTATCAAGGGCCCCGCGGCCGGTAATCCGGGCGCTGGAAACCTGCGGGCTGGCGCGCGCGCGGTTGCGGCCGGCGCGGCCCCTACTTCTCCGCCGTCCCCAAAATGGTCTCGAAGTACGGCGGCTCGGGCTCGCGGTACACGATGGCGGTCTCGGCGTTCTTGAATCCGGCGCCCTTCAGGTAGCGCTCCAGCTCCAGCTCGGTGAAACCCAGCCACAGGTCTGCGTACATCTCGCGCGCCTCTTCCACGTGGTGGCGATGCAGATCGAGCACCGCGATCCGCCCGCCCGGCTTCAGGATGCGCCACGCCTCGCCGACGGCGCGCTCGGGATGCGCGGCGTGGTGCAGCGCCTGGCTGAGGAACGCCAGGTCCACCGTGCCGCCGCGAATGGGAACGTCCTCCAGGTCGCCCAGGCGGTATTCCAGGTTCCCGATGCCGTGCTTGCGGGCCAGTTCGCTGCCGAACTCCACCATCTTCTCCGAATTGTCGATGGCGATCACCCGCTTGGCGCGCTGCGCCATCAACTGGGAAATGGTGCCTTCGCCGGCGCCCAGGTCGGCGATCACCATGGGCGGCATGAGCTTGAGGAGCGCTTCGGCGATGCCCTTCCAGGAGCGGCCGGGCACGTACTGGCGTCCGAACTTGCCGGCCAGCTCGTCGAAGTAGCGGCGCATCTTGTCCTGGCGGCGGCGCAGGGCCAGGCGCAGGGCGGCGCGGTCCTCGGCGGCTTCGGGGACTTCGCCGGCGGCCTGGCGCAGCAGGTTCATCAGCTCGGCGGGCGCGGTCAGGCGGTAGAACGAGTTCTTGCCCGTGCGGCGGTCGTCCACCAGGCCGGCGTGCTTGAGCTGCGAAAGGTGGGTGGAAATGTGGCTCTGGCCGCGCGAGAGGATCTCCTGCAATTCCGCCACGGACAGCTCGTCCTGCTCCAGCAGCAGGAGCAGCCGCAGGCGGCTGGGGTCGGCCGCCAGCCGCAGGGATTTGAGGATTGACGCCATGGCTGAAATCCTATAATATCAACTTATCAAGATTCGTTGATACGAGGGAGCCAAAAAATGAGCACCGCGACGCTTCACCAGACCGGCTACAAAGTGGCCGACCTCTCCCTGGCCGATTGGGGCCGCAAGGAGATCTCCATCGCCGAAAGCGAGATGCCCGGGCTGATGGCCATCCGCCGCAAGTATGCGGGGGAAAAGCCGCTGGCCGGCGTGCGCGTGACCGGTTCGCTGCACATGACCATCCAGACCGCGGTGCTGATCGAGACCCTGGGCGATCTGGGAGCCTCGGTGCGCTGGGCGAGCTGCAACATCTTCTCCACCCAGGACCACGCCGCGGCCGCCATCGCCGTCTCCGGCGTCCCGGTCTTCGCCTGGAAGGGCGAATCGCTGGAAGACTACTGGTGGTGCACCTACGAAGCGCTGAGCCATCCCGGCGGCCTGGGACCGCAGTTGGTGGTGGACGATGGCGGCGACGCCACCCTGCTCATCCACAAAGGCTACGAACTGGAGAACGGCAGCGGCTGGGTGGATACGCCCTCCGGCAGCCACGAGGAAGCCGTCATCAAGGATCTGCTGAAGCGGATTCACGCCGAAGACCCGGCGCGCTGGCACGAGATGGTGAAGGGGTGGCGCGGCGTTTCCGAAGAGACCACCACCGGCGTCCACCGGCTGTACAAGATGCAGGAAGCGGGCACGCTGCTGGTTCCCGCCATCAACGTCAACGATTCGGTCACCAAGTCGAAGTTCGACAACCTGTACGGCTGCCGCGAGTCGCTGGCCGACGGCATCAAGCGCGCCACCGACGTGATGGTGGCCGGCAAGGTGGTGGTGGTGTGCGGGTACGGCGACGTGGGCAAGGGTTCGACGCACTCCCTGCGCGGCATGGGCGCGCGCGTGATCGTCACCGAGATCGACCCCATCAACGCTTTACAGGCCGCCATGGAGGGTTTCGAGGTGACCACCATCGAGGACACCCTGGGGCGCGGCGATATCTACGTCACCTGCACCGGCAATTGCGACATCGTCACGCTGGAACACATGCGCAGGATGAAGGACCAGGCGATCGTGTGCAACATCGGGCACTTCGACAACGAAATTCAGGTGGACCGCCTCAACCAGTCCGGCGCCCGCAAGACCAACATCAAGCCGCAGGTGGACATGTACACCTTCCCGGAGGGCCACAGCATTTTCATTCTGGCCGAAGGCCGCCTGGTGAACCTGGGCTGCGCCACCGGGCATCCCAGCTTCGTGATGAGCAACAGCTTCTCCAACCAGACGCTGGCCCAGATGGATCTCTGGCGGAACCGCGACGCGTACAAGCCCGGCGTCTACACGCTTCCCAAGAAATTGGACGAGGAAGTGGCGCGTCTGCATCTGGAGAAGATCGGCGTCAAGCTGACCACGCTCAGCGCCCGCCAGGCCGAGTATCTGGGCGTGCCCGTGGAAGGCCCGTACAAGCCCGATCATTACCGGTATTGAGTGGAAGTTATGTGGGGCAGGTTGGCAACCTGCGGCGGGATGGCATCCCGCCTTTTGAAGCCCGTACAGGGCCGCCCAGGCCGGATACCCTCCCGCCCCACAATAGGTTATAAGTAAATTTCACCGCAGGAGGCTAGTTTGTCGAACAGCAGGAAATACCTTTTCACGTCGGAGTCGGTCACGGAGGGTCACCCGGACAAGATCGCCGACCAGATTTCAGACGCCGTACTGGACGCTGTCCTGGCGGACGATCCCACCGGCCGCGTGGCCTGCGAGGTCCTGGTCACCACCGGAACGTGCATCGTGGCCGGCGAAATCACCACCACCACCTACGTGGACGTTCCGCGCATCGCGCGGGGCACCATCGATCACGTCGGTTACAACGACGCCACGTACGGATTCGATTGCCACACCTGCGGCGTGCACAACCTGATCCAGTCGCAATCGCCCGATATCGCCATGGGCGTGGACGTGGGCGGCGCCGGCGATCAGGGGCTGATGTTCGGCTTCGCCTGCGACGAGACGCCCGAATTCATGCCGCTGCCCATCATGATGGCGCACAAGCTGGTGCGGCAGCTCTCGACGGTCCGCCGCGAGGGTGGCCTGGATTTCCTCCGGCCCGACGGCAAGAGCCAGGTCAGCGTCGAGTACGTGGGCAACACCCCCACGCGCATCGAAGCCGTGGTCATCTCCACCCAGCACAGCCCCGAGGTTTCCACCGAACAGTTGCGCCGCGAGGTGAAGAAGCATATCATCGACCCCATCGTTCCCTCGGGCATGGTGGATTCGCAGACTAAGTACCACATCAATCCCACCGGCCGTTTCGTGGTGGGCGGACCGCACGGGGACACCGGTCTCACGGGACGCAAGATCATCGTCGACACTTACGGCGGAATGGGCCGTCACGGCGGCGGCGCGTTCTCCGGCAAGGATCCCTCGAAGGTGGACCGTTCGGCCTGTTACATGGCGCGCTACATCGCCAAGAACCTGGTGGCGGCCAGGTTGGCCACCCGCGTGGAAGTGCAACTGGCCTACGCCATCGGCGTGGCCGATCCGGTTTCGGTGACGGTGGACACGTTTGGCACCGGAGTTATCCCAGACGAGCGGTTCACCGAGCTGGTACGCGATAACTTCCTGCTAACCCCGCGCGGCATCATCGACACGCTGAAGCTGCGGCGTCCCATCTACCGCAGGACCGCGGCGTTCGGCCATTTCGGCCGCACGGAAGAGGGCTTTACCTGGGAAGTGGCCGACAAGGTGGAGGCGTTGAAGGAACAGGCCGGCGCGGCGAAGTAAGCCGCGGCCCAATTCTCTCTTACGGCTGTCCCGCCGGTTTGACCCCCGGCACCAGGTCCACTTTCTCGAATTGCTTTTCCAGCGCCCAGTACAGGCCGCCCAGCGGCAGCGCCGCCACCACCGCCAGCGCCGCCCAGTTCTGCGGCAAAATGGCGGCCAGGCGCAGTGTGACGACTTCGCTCAGCATCCCGCTTTTGACAACCTGTCCCGCGGTGAAAAGGTCGAGACCGAATGGCGTGAGGATAACGAACCAGCCCAGCACAACCCAGCCGTTATGGCCGCGAGCCTTGCCCCAGAGCGACAGATTGAACATGGCCAGGAAAATCAGGATGGCCGCCAGCACCTCGATACTTCGCGTTCTCAGCCTGCGCGAAATCGCGACCGGTCCCGGCTTCTCAAAGCCGGCGGTTTGCGATCTCGGGATGGCTCGCCCATAGACGGCTTCCGCCGCCCGCGCGAATTGCCAATCCAGAAAACGTTCCGAGTTATCCGGCGCTACCGAGTATGGGTTGTAAGTAGCGAATCCCAAACGAAGGAAAGTTTTCGGCTCGGTCTTCTCTCCCCACGGCGATTGGATCACGGGAGTTCCCCAGCCCCACGTCCAGTGCCAGAAAGCCGATGGCGCCAGGACATTGGGCGTCCCCGATCCAGCGAGCGGCTTCTCCTGCCAGATGTCCCCGTATCCGGTGGACACTGCCGGCCGGTTGGCCGCAGCTCTGAAATGGCCCGTCACTGAAATCGCGACGATCAGAATGCAAAGCACCGGGAGCAGCGTCATGAACAGCAGCCTCCGGCGGGAAACCGGCAGCACCAGCAGCCACTCCACCCGCCGGCAGGTCGACAGCGCCAGAGGAACCAGGCCCGCACCAAGGACCAGGGACATCCCCAGTTTGGCTGCCAGCCAGGCCAGGAACAGGGTCGACCAGACCCGGACATTCGCGAACGAGCGCCAGGCCGGCCGCCAGGTGCGCTGCCAATGCGGGCAGGGCAGCGCGAACCGGCTGGCCCGCATCGGCCTTGCGGGCGCGATCTGAAAGCTATCGGGCACCCTGAACCAGAGGCTCACCAGCAGGGCGGCGCTGGCCGCCAGGCAGACGATCAGCAGCGCTCCCCAGTGCCGATCAGGCGGCGGAAACAGGAAGAGTGGAGCGAAAACCAAACAAAACATCACGAGCCCGTACCACTTGGGTGTGCTGGCTTCGCGCACCCGGAAGGATTGCTCCAACAGCACCATCAGGGACATGACTGCCGCGAACGCCAGCAGGAGAGGAGCGTCGTTCGGGCGCTTCAGAGCCAGCGACTCCCCGATCGTCACCAGCGTTGCGGGCCAGAGCAGGGCGAAGGTTGTCAGAAGCCTCGCCGCCACAAGCTGGCGCCCGGGAATCGGCAATGCCGCCTCGAAGGCGGTCGCACGCTGCCGGCCGCTGCCCGCGCCCACATTTCCGCAGAAAACGCCGAAAAGCGCCCAGGCTAAGTCGGGAGCCAGCATGCAAACGATTGGCCACACCACGGCCGCCAGCACGGGCGCAAACGGCGCAAACTCCCACCCCGGTTCCCGGTCCAGCAGTACGCCCAACATGCTCCCGCCCGCGGCGCCTGGCGCCAGCCATCTCCACCAGGAGATCCTCCAGCGGCGTTCGGACGCGGCGGCTTGCGCGGTCTTCGCGGTTTGCGCGGCCAGCGCGGATTCCGCGGACTGCTCGAATCGCGCGAATAGCCTGGGCCGCGCGGCTCTTGCGGGCGCGATCTGAAACCCGTCGGGCGCGCAAAGCCAGAGCCTCGCAGCAAGCAACGCGCTCACAGCCAGCAAACCGCCCAGCACCGCCGTGGTGTGCGAGAAGAGGCTCGGATTCACGACCACCGCGCCGGCACAGAGCAGCACCAGGAACGGCAGCCCCGCCGAAGGGCTCGGCTGGCGCAGACGGGAAGACTGGGCAACCAGCGCCACCAGAGTGGCAACCGCAGCCGTCTCCAGCACCGGGAGCGCGGCCTTCCAGCCTTGAAAAAGCAGCGCTTCCGCGATCATCACCAGCACGGGAAGCCAGAGAAAGGCGAGCACCGTCAGGACCCGCGCTGCCACAAGCTGCCGTCCGGGAATCGGCAAGGCCGCCTCGAACACGGTCGCACGCGCCGAGAAGCGGCCAGAGAGCAGGAGCACCAGGCAGACGAAGGCAAACACCCCGGGAGCGGCGCCGGGAGCTAACACGCAAACCAATGCCCACGGCGCGGCCACCAGTGCGGCGATCACTGGTGCACCCGCCCAGTGCTCCCGTTCGAGCAGTCCGCGCAGCATGCTCCCGCCCTCAGCGCTGGCCACCGACCATCTCCACAAACAGATCTTCCAGCGGCATCCGCACGCAGTGGATGCCGTCGATCCCCAGCAACTGGCCGAGTTCGGCGGTCACCTCTTCGGGCGGCCTTTCAAACACCGCGTGCCAACTGTCGTGCGACGACCGCACCCGCAGACAGCCCGGCGCGCGCTCCAGCGCGGCCGAGTCCCGCAGCGCGCTCTGCGGCACCATGGCCACGCAGAAATCCTCGCGAATCCGCGCCAGGTCGCGGTCCAGGCAAATCTTCCCGCGCTCGATCAGCACCACCCGCGCGCCAATCCGCTCCACGTCGCTCATCTGGTGCGAGGAGAACAGAATCGCGCTGCCCTCGCGGTTCAGAAGCTGTATGGCGGTCTCCAAAAACTCGCGCCGCGCGGCCGGGTCCAGGCCGCCCGCCGGTTCGTCCAGCAGCAGCAGTTCCGGCCGGTGGCAGACCGCGCACAGCAGCGCCACCTGCCGCGCCTGCCCTTTGCTGAGCGTGCCGATTTTCGCCTGCGACGGCATCGAGAAGCGTTCCTGAAGCTGCCTCTCCAGCGCCATGTCCCATTCCGGGAACAGGAAGCGGTGGAATACGATCAGCTCTTTCACCGATGCCGTGGCCGGCAGCACCTGGTCTTCCGCCACGTACCCGATCCGCTTCTTGACCTCGACCGGCCGCTCGGTGGGCGAAAGCCCGAAGGCGCGCACCGAGCCGCCCTGCGGATGAAGCAGTCCGATGGCCAGGCGGATGAGCGTGGTCTTGCCGGCGCCGTTGCGCCCCAACAGTCCCACCACTTCGCCCTGGCCCACGCTGAAGCTCACGTCATCCACCACCGGTTCGTTCTCGCGGTAGGCTCTGACTACGTTCTGAAACTCCAAAACGGCGCTCACGATTCCTCCTTTTCGGCGCGGCCCTCGGTCACCTCGCGGTCCGCTTCCTTCAGCAACTTCACGACGTCGGCGAAGTGCAGCCCGCCCAGGTAGGCGCGCGAGAGCAGCATGCGGGCTTCCGTCCTGGTCTCGTCGCGCTGGCTCGACCGGTCCGGCTTCGGCGGCGCCGCGCAAACGAACGTGCCGCAGCCGCGCTGCGTTTCGATGAAGCCGAGCGCTTCCAGCTCGTCGTACGCGCGCTTCACGGTCATGGGCGCGATCACCAGTTCTTCGGCCAGATCGCGATGAGAGGGAAGTTTTTCGCCCGGCGCGAGCCGCCGCCCCGCGATCCCCTCGGTGATCTGGCGGACAATCTGTCGGAAAATGGGGACTTCGTCCGCGGGGTTGACGTAGAGCTGCATTCTAGTGCTCTAGGTCACTATATCACTTCTGCGGAGGAAATCAAGACCCGATTCACTTCAACCGGTTTTCGCCGGCCGGTCCAGCCGCTGTGGCCCGCCTTAAGTAAACCGGGTCCGCCAGAATCCCGCAGCCTTCCGCCGCGCGTCCGTCGCCGGCGCTGTTCCGGCAGCCGGCCGCTGTCCGCCGAACACCAGCTTGTCGCTGGCCAGGTAGTTCGCCAGCGATCCGGCGGCGATTCCGATGAAGTTGGCGGCCATGTACGGCAAGTGAAAACGCCCCGCCAGCACGCGCATGAAGAGCAGGTTGACGGCGATCGAGATCAGGCCGTTCGTCAGGTTGAAGCTCAGCAGGCGCCCCGGCGCGCCGCGGTGCGAGACGGTGCGGTCTTTCCAGGTCCAGTGTTCGTGCCACACGAAGTTGTGCAGCACCGCGGCTTCCACCGCCAGCGCGGTCGCCGCCAGCAGCGGAATGCCCAGCGCGCCCTTGAACACGCCCAGCGCCCCGGTCTGCACCACGATCCCGATAGCGCCCACGGCGTTGAAGCGCAGCCAGCGGACCAGGAACCCCGGCGGCTTCATGGCAGCCGCTCGAGGCGGTACAGTTCGATGGTGTGCCGCACCGCCGCATTGACGAGCATCAGCGACATGCCCGCGATGCCCACCACTCCGCCCACGTCGAACAGCAGGTACTCGCCGCCCGCCAGGTGGACCCACGGCCGCCACAGCAGCGCCAGGTTGCCGATCATCAGCAGAATGCGCAGTTCCGTGGGGCTGAATTTCCAGAAAGACAGGTGGAACGTTCCCATGGTGTAAGCCGCCAGGTAAACCTCGATGCTTAGCATGAAGTAAACGATAAGCAGCCCCGCCGCCACGCCGTGGCTCATGTAACCGGAAAGGCCCAGGCCGGTCAGCAGAAAGAACGTCCCGAAGGCGTCCACGATGTGATCGACGTAGAACCCGTAGCGCGGGCGCAGGCGGTTGCGGACGCGCGCCAGCGTCCCGTCCAAACTGTCTCCCAGCCAGTTCAGAAACAGGCAGACTATCACGATCCCGAGGCCCATCCTGTGCCAGCGCGCATACCAATAGCCCAACCCCGCGCCCGCCAGCGCCGCCAGCCCGAGCGCGGTCAGGTGATCGGAGTTGATCCACCGTGGAGTGCGGCCGGCCAGCCAGACGAGGCATTTCTTCTCCAGGGGCGCCAGAAAGCTGACCTGGGCGCGGTTCGCGTCGCTGAATTCCGATTTCGCCATAATCAGACCGTACTTTCCAATTCGGTATGATGCTTACAGATGTCAAGGCGCATTCTATATCTCGCCTGGTTACTGGTTCCCATGTCCGATGTCGGAATTGTGGAGCTGAAACCGGATACCCTGCAGGCCTTCGATAACTATGTGCACGCCGCCGAGACCCGTCTGGACCGGCAGGCTCATAGCCCGCAGTTCCTCTGGTCGGACGGCGTCAAGGATGCCAATGCCAAGCTGCGGGGCGGCGAGGTGCTGGCCGAACCCTGGACCGGCGAGGGCGATATCGCCATCCCCGACGGCCTGATCCACGACTGGGTGGGCGCCGTCTATATCCCCCGCGCCACCCTGGACGCCGTGATCGCCATGGTCCAGGATTACGACCGCGACAAGGTGTCCTTCAAGCCCGAAGTTATGGATTCGAAGCTGCTCAGCCGCAACGGCGACGATTTCAAGGTGTATATGCGCCTGCTCAAGAAGAAGGTGCTCACGGTGGTCCTGAACACCGAGCACGACGTACAATACATCCGCATCGGCGAAACCCGCTACTACAGCCGTTCGCGCACCACGCGCGTGGCCGAAGTCGAGGATCCCGGCGAAACCAGCGAGCGCGAACGGGTCCCCGGTAAGGACCACGGATTCCTCTGGCGCCTGAACTCCTACTGGCGTTTCGAGCAGCGCGACGGCGGCGTGTACGTGGAATGTGAGGCCATTTCCCTGAGCCGCAGCGTCCCTGCCGGCCTGGGATGGATCGTCGGTCCCATCATCCGCGGCCTGCCGCGCGATTCGCTCGCCAACACCATGCGGTGCACCCGCGACGCGTTCCCGCGATAGCGCCGGTCGCCCGGTTGACAGGCGAAAGCGCCTGTCCCACACTCTTGTCAAAGGCCTTGTGGGCAGAGTGGGGCAGGCGCTTTCGCCTGCCAACCCCGCTCTCAGTACTTCGGCACGCTGGGGTCCACCTTATCGCTCCATGCCAGAATGCCGCCCGCCAGGTTGCGCACGCGCTCGAAGCCGGCCTGCCGCAGCAGGCCGCAAGCCCGCGCGCTGCGCACGCCCGACTTGCAGTGCACCACGATCTCCGCCGCCCGGTCCAGTTCCGCCATGCGCTTGGGAAGCTCGCCCAGCGGGATCAACTTCGCGCCCGGAATGCGGCAGATGCGGTGCTCGTGCGGTTCGCGCACGTCGATCAGCTCGAACTTATCGCCGCGGTCGAGCTTCTCCTTCAATTCGATAACGCCGATATCCCCTTCGCTCACTTTCGTCTCCTGCGCGGGCACGCCGCAGAATTGATGATAATCGATCGGCGCCGCGATGGTGGGGCGCTCGCCGCACATCGGGCACTCCGGATTCCTGGGCACGCGCAGCTCGCGGAACCGCATCCCCAGCGCGTCGTAAAGCAGCAGCCGTCCCACCAGCGGCTCGCCGATCCCCAGGATCAGCTTCACGGCTTCGGCCGCCTGGATCAGCCCGATGATGCCCGGCAGAACGCCCAGCACGCCGCCCTCGGCGCAACTCGGCACCAGGCCCGGCGCGGGCGGTTCCGGGTACAGGCAGCGGTAGCACGGGCCGCCCGGGTAAGCGAAAACGGTCGCCTGCCCCTCGAACCGGAAAACCGACCCGTACACGTCGGGCTTCGCCGAGAGCACGCAGGCGTCGTTCACCAGGTAGCGCGTGGGGAAGTTGTCGCTGCCGTCCGCCACCAGGTCGTAGTCCTGGAAAATCTCCAGCGCGTTCCGGCTGGAAAGCGCCATGTGGTGCCTGGTCACGCGCAGTTCCGGGTTGATGGCCAGCATCTTCTCGGCGGCCGAGTCCACCTTCCTGCGGCCCACGTCGCGCGTCCAGTGGATCACCTGCCGCTGTAAGTTGGTCGGGTCCACTAAGTCGAAATCCACAATGCCGATGCGCCCGATGCCGGCCGCCGCGAGATAGAGCCCCAAGGGCGAGCCCAGTCCGCCCGCGCCCACCAGCAGCACGCTCGCGGCCTTCAGCTTCCGCTGGCCCTCCATCCCCACCTCGGGAAGCGTCAGGTGCCGGTTGTAGCGCAGTGTCTCGTCGTGGGTGAGCGCCCCGCCCATGTTAGTAAGTCAACTCCTCTTTCGCCGCCCCCGTCCGGTCGAAGTCGGCCAGCCAGCTATTGGCGTGATGAAACTCGCCGTTCCGGATGGATAACACGACGAACGAATACCACGGGCAGGAGTTCTCCAGGTCCGTCCTGGAAAAGGCGGCGTCGCAATCGGGGTGCGAGTGGTAGACGCCGATCAGGCGCATCTCCCGCTCCCGCGCCGCCCGGTCCGCCGCCAGCAGGTCCTCGGGCCGCAGCTCGTAGCGCGCCGCCCGGGCGCCTTCGAAGTCGTTGCCGAGCGGCATGGCGGCGCGCACCAGCTTGCCGTCCCGCTCGACGGTGCCCAGCATGGCGCCGCAGCATTCGTTGGGATAGGCCTCGCAGGCGTGCTTCAGCATGGCCGCCCAGGGTTCCGGGGCGATGCGGATCATGGTTCGCTTTCAGCATACCATCCGCGTCAGGGGTGGTACCCTCGTAGTTCATGCCCCACGATGAGTTCGACCTGGCCGCCGCGGCGCGCCAGGAAATGATCGACCGCGGGTTCGAGCCCGACTTCCCGCCCGACGTCCAGCGCCAACTGGAAACCCTCGATCCGCGCCCCGCCGCGGGATTGCGCGATCTCACCGCGCTCCTGTGGTCGTCCATCGACAACGACGACTCGCGCGACCTCGACCAGATCGAGTGGGCCGAGCGGGCGCCCGGCGGCATTCGCGTGCTGGTGGGCGTGGCCGACGTGGATTCCGTGGCCGCCCGCGGGACGCCCATCGATCTCCACGCGCAGCGCGAAACCACCACCGTTTACACCGGCATCCGCACCTTCCCCATGCTGCCCGAGCGGCTCTCGACCGATATCACCTCGCTCAACGAAGGGCAGGACCGCGCCGCCGTGGCGATCGAGATGCTGGTGGCCGCCGATGGCTCCATCGCCTCCGAAAGCGTCTACCGGGCGCTGGTGCGCAACCGCGCGCAGCTCACCTACAGCGCCGTGGGCGCGTGGCTGGAGGGCACGGCCGCCGCACCCGCCAAGGTGGCGGCGATGGCCGGACTGACGGACCAGATCAAGCTTCAGGACGAGGCCGCCGTGGCCATGCGCGAGGCGCGGCACAAGCTGGGCGCGCTCACCTTCGACCGCCAGGAGAGCCAGGTGGTGATCGCCGATGGCAACGTCAAGAGCGTCGAGGCGCGCCAGTCCAACCGCGCCGCGCACCTGATCGAGGATTTCATGATCGGCGCAAATGAGGTGATGGCGCGCACGCTCCGTGCGGCTGGCGTCTCCTCCATCCGCCGCGTGGTCAAAGCGCCGGAACGCTGGGCGCGCATCGTGGAGCTGGCCGCGCGCTATGGCGACAAGCTGCCGCCCGCGCCCGACGCCGGCGCGCTCAACGCGTTCCTCATGCGCCGCAAGGATGCCGACCCGGATCACTACGCCGATATCTCGCTCTCCGTGCTGAAACTCATGGGGCCGGGCGAGTACGTGACCTTGCGGCCGGGCGGCGAGGAACAGGGCCACTTCGGCTTGGCCGCGCACGACTACACCCACTCCACCGCGCCCAATCGCCGCTTCGCCGACCTGGTGACGCAGCGCCTGCTGAAAGCCCTTCACGCTTCGCCGCCCTATGCCGACGCGGAGCTGGACGCCATCGCCCGCGCCTGCACGCTGAAGGAGGACGCCGCGCGCAAAGTGGAGCGCGACATGAACAAGCGCCTGGCTGCCGCCGCGCTGCAGCACCGCGTGGGCGAGAGCTTTTCCGCGGTGGTGACCGGCGTCACGCCGAAGGGCGTGTTCGTGCGCGTGCTGGGTCCGCCGGTGGAAGGCCGCCTGATGCGCGGCGAGCGCGGGCTGGACGTAGGCGACCGCCTGCGCGTCTCGCTGCTCTCGGCCGATCCGCGGCGCGGCTTCATCGACTTCGGGAGGATCTCATGACGCCGTTTTTCCGCCACACTCTGGCCACGCTGGCTTACCGCGCTTCGAAGGCGCTGGGCGGCGCGCCGCCGGAATTCGCCGCCTTTCGCGCCGATTCCACCTCGCGCACCCCGGCCGAAATCCTGGCCCACATGGGCGACCTGTTCGACTGGGCGCTCGCGATTGCCAACGGCCGCGAGGCCTGGCACGACTCGGCGCCGCTCTCCTGGGACCGCGAGGTGGCGCGCTTCTTCGCCGCCCTGGCCGCCTTCGATCAGCGCGTCGCGGAAGCGCCCATCCACGCGCCCATGGAGCGGCTCTTCCAGGGACCGGTGGCCGATGCGCTGACCCACGTGGGCCAGCTCGCCATGCTGCGCCGCTTGAGTGGATGCGCCTGCCGCGGCGAGAATTTCTTCGTCGCGGACATCGCGGTGGGCCGGGTGGGAATCCAGCAATCCGCTCCCCGCAAGGAGTTTTGAGCCCGCCCATGAAAACCCGGCTCGGAAGCTGTGAAGGAATCGTTTGGCAGGCTGGTGCGCCCGTCCCACCTGCCTGCCAATCCTTCGGCGGCAATGTGGGACAGACGCCTTCGTCTGTCAACTCGGCGGCCCGCCCGGTTCTTTCGCAGCTTCTGGCCCCGGGTTTGTTGCTGCTGCTGGCGTGGCCGCTGGCGGCGCAGCAGGTCGTCCGCTACGAAATCCGTTTCCCCAACGCCGCCCATCACGAGGCCGAAATCCGCGCCACCTTCTCCGGCGCGACCCAGCCGGTGCTCGAAGTGCTTATGAGCCGCTCGTCGCCGGGCCGCTACGCGCTCCACGAATTCGCCAAGAACGTCTCGGGTTTCAAGGCCACCGACGGCCAGGGCCACGCCCTGGAAGTTTCCCGCCCATCGCCCTACCAGTGGAACGTGGCCGGGAACAAGGGCGCCGTGGTGGTCGAGTACACCCTGTTCGGCGACCGCGCCGACGGCACCTACGCCGCCATCGATTCCACCCACGCGCACCTCAACCCGCCGGCCACGTTCGTCTGGGCGCACGGCTTCGAGCACGCCCCCGTCGCGCTGACGGTGGTCGTGCCGGAATCGAGCGGCTGGACCGTCGCCACCCAACTCGCGCCCCGCGCCGACGGCGCATTCGCCGCGCCCGACATGGACCGCCTGATGGACGGCACGCTCGAAATCGGCCGCCACGCCGAGCTGGAGTGGAAAGTGGGCGACGCCCGCTTCCGCCTGGCGCTGCATCACCAGGGCACCGGCGAAGAAGCCGCCGCCTTCGCCCGCATCTGCGAGGCCGTCACGGTCGAGGAAGAAGGCGTCTTCGGCGCATTCCCCAAGTTCGATGACGGCCTCTACACTTTCCTGGTCGATTACCTGCCCTATGTGAGCGGCGACGGCATGGAGCATCGCGACTCCACGTCCATCACCGGCACGCTGGACCTGCGAGCGTCCGCCGTGGAAGCCGCCGACGCGGTGGCCCACGAGTTCTTCCACGCCTGGAACGTCAAGCGCATCCGGCCGCGGTCGCTCGAACCCTTCGATTACGAGCGCGCCAACATGTCCGGCGAGCTGTGGTTCGCCGAAGGCTTCACCAACTACTACGGCAGCCTCACGCTCAAGCGGGCCGGCCTCGTAAGCCTCGACCGTTTCACCCGCTCGCAGTCGGGCGCCGTCAACATCGTGCTCACCTCGCCCGGACGGCTGGTCTCGAACGCCATCGGGATGAGCCTCCAGGCGCCCTTCACGGACGCCGCCGTCTCCATCGACCCCGTCAACACCGTCAACAATTTCATCTCCTACTACACCTACGGCCAGGCGCTGGCGCTGGGCATCGACCTGGCCATCCGCGCGCGCTTCCCCGGCAAGTCGCTGGACGACTGGATGCGCCAGATGTGGCGCGAGCACCCCGACATCGACAAGCCCTACACCCTGGCGGACCTGGAACAGACGCTGGCCGCCGCCACCGGCAGCCGCGACTTCGCCGCCGAAATTTTCCGCCGCCACATTTACGGCCAGGAGCCCATGGACTACGCCGGGCTGCTGGCGCGCGCCGGGTTGCTGCTCGAGCCGCGCCCCGGCCGCAACCCCGTGTGGATCGGCGCGCGGTCCCCCAGTTGGTCGGACGGCGGCATGACCCTGAACGCGCCCACGCTGCGCGGTTCGCCGCTGTACGACGCCGGGCTCGACCGCGGCGACCGCATCGTGGAGTGGGACGGCCACGCCGTCAGGACGCAGGCCGAACTGGACGCCATCCTCTCGCGCCACCAGCCCGGCGACAAGCTCCGGGTGCGCGCCGAAACGCGCGCCGGCCGGAGGGAAGTGGATCTCGTGCTGGCCGAGCCGTTCGGCTGGCAGATCGTTACCTGTGAATCGGCCGGCCGCCCGCCGACGCCCGAAATGGCCGCGTTCCGCGAGGCGTGGATCTCGTCGAAGGCCATTCATCCGCTGCCCAAACTGTCGCGCTACTGCCCCGTGTGCGGGCGCGCCCAGCCGTTCGAATTGGATAACTGCCCGTACGACGGCGCGGCGCTGAGCCTCACGCCAGCCAAGGCGGGCGAGTAAGTGGGCGCGGCAGAAGTAACATGAGCCGGCGCGAAGAGTGGAAGAAAGTCCTCGATTCCGAAATGGCCCGTTGGACTGCCATGTCCTGCGAGCAGTTGCTCGCCGAGTTGAGCGATCCGCCGCTGAATTACTTAGTAGAGTTCGATTCGAAGAAATACCAGGTGGAAGTGGAACTTCTGGAAAACACCGCGGAGTACCTGCACATTATGGTTGGCGTTGACGACGGCAGTCTTCCGGCATCCATTTCCCCTCTGACCCGGACATTCATCTGCCGGAAAGCGCTTCCGCCCAGGTAGCCAAGGCTTCCGCCGGGAGCCGCTTCGCCGCCCTACCAGCTCACCCGCTTCATTCCCGGCACGAAATCGAAGTGCGCATCGCGGCTGACCAGCGGCAGCGAGTGCTGCCTCGCCAGGGCGGCGATCCAGAGGTCGTTGGCGGGAATAGGGTGTCCGCTGCGTTTGAGCTCGTCGCGAACTTCGGCGTACGCCGCGGCTGTTCCCGCATCCACCGCCAGCACCCGGGAGTGCAGATTCAGTTCCGCCAGCCACCGTTGATATCGCGCCCGGTTCCGCGAGTGCAGGATGCCGTACTGGTACTCTCCCAGCACAATCGCGGGCACCGCGACCTCGTCGGCGCGCCGCAGAACCGGCTCCAACCGCGCGTCGCCGTCCGCCATGGCCGACAGGGCGCTGGTGTCGAGGATCACCGCCAGTCCTCGGGCTCGATCCGGCCAAACTCCTTCTCGACGATCCGGTTGATCCGCACCGTCTCGGCGTGGAGGCCGCGCAGCTTGCCGAAGCCCTTCATCCACGGTTTGTCTGCGCCGGCGCGGACGCGCAGCTTCTCGGCCAGCGCGTCCGACACCAGCTCCCGAAAAGAAATCCCTTGCTCAGCCGCGGTCGCCTTTGCCAGCCGGAACAACGGGTCCGCAATCTCCAGGGTTGTCTTCATCCGGGGCCATTATCCCATATTTATGGGAGCCGCTGAGCGATCAGCGCATCGGCGGGCTGAGGCCCAACCTGGCTCGCTCCCATTCCCGCGCCCTGCGCCTCCTGGCCAACCGCCGCAGAACGTAGGGAAGCGAGCCGATGAGGGCGAGCGCCAGGAAGCACAGACCGGCCGCCCTGTTTTCGTCGCCCAGGATCGTCGATAATACGTCCTGGAACTGGTTGTAGAGCAGGGCAATGGCGACCATGGAAGCGCACCAGGCATACACGCACAGCACCTGCTTGAGATTCGGCGCCGTGACGTCGTGCACCCACCACCCGGTGGGATCGCGGACGGCATTCACGCTGGTCTGGTAAACCGAAACCCTCTTGCTCCACATGGGGACAAGCGGGACCCACATGAAGGCAAACCATTGGGTGGTCACGAAGGAACCGTCAGGGAAGAAATCGCGCCGGCCATATAGAGCCGGGCCGACGAAGAAATGTCTCTCGACGATCGTCATCAGACGATCATAAAAATCCGCCACGCCCGCGCCCCCTACTTCCCCGTCCCCTTCACCGCCGCTTCGATCTCCACGTGGTTCTCGTCCAAAATCGTCCCCGTGGCCCGCTGCAAGGCGGCCCTGGCCTTCACATACGAGCTGCGCGCCACCACCTCCGCCGATTTCGCCTGCGCCACCTGGCTCTCGTACTGGTTCACGAAAAACACGGTCGAAGCGCCCGCTTCGAATTTGATCTGCTCGGCCTCCAGCGATTCCTCCTGGTATTTGCGCGCCTCCACCGCGGCTTCGTACGACGCCCGCGCGCGGCGCATCGCGATCACCGCGTCCTCCACCTCCAGCCGCGCCTGGTTCTGCAACTGCCGCACGCGGATTTTGGATTGCTTCACCTGCAGCTCGTCGCGCGCCAGGTCGGCTTCGGCGATGCGGTTGTGAATCGGCAGGGTAACCTGCAGCCCTATCCCATAAGTGGGATAGTCGTGCGCCAGTATCTGCCCCAGCACGCTGCCGTAGCCGCCCACGAAGGAGGGGTTGGGATTGGGAACGTAACCCGTGAGCGGCCCCGCCAGGCCGTTGTTCTGCAGCGTGCCCACCAGGTCGATCTCCGGCCGCGTGGCGCTGCGCGCGCCCTCCAGCGCGATGTTCGAATTGTCCACCTGCAGCGCCGCCTGACCCAGGTCGGGACGGTGCGCCAGCGCCTCGGCCACCAGGTCCTGAACCGGCCGCACTTCGTCCTGGGCGGGAATCGTCAGCGCATCGGTCGGGATCAGGTTGGCCGATTCCACGTCCGGGTCCCCGGCGCGCGTCAGCACGTTTCTCAGGATGGCTTCCTGCTCGGCCAGCAGGCCGCGCGAGTTGATCAGGTCCTGGCGCGTCGAGAACAACTGGGCGTTGGCGCGCGACAGTTCGATGGGCGCCAGCGCGCCTTCGTCCACCTGCGCCTGCGTGTCCGAGAGCAGCCGCTCGGCCAGCGCCACGGCCTCCTGCTTCACCTTCACGTCTTCGTACAGCGCCACGAAATCGGTGTAGAGGCGGATCACGCCGTACACCGTCAGGATCAACTGCTGGCGGAACAGCAGGCTGGCGATTCTCCGCTCGTTGGCGGCGATGCGGATGTACCGCCGGTTCAGCCCCGCCCCGTAACCCCGCACGAGCGGCTGCGTCACCGTGAACGCCAGGCTCGACCCGGTGAAGGGATTGTATCCGGTGGTCAGCGAATTCAGCGACTGGTGCAGGTTGGCGAAGCTCAGCGAGGCCTGGGCGCCGGTCGCGAAACCCTGCTGCACGCCCGCGTTGGCCTGCGTGGCGTTGGCCACCAGGGTGTTCGCGCCGTAAGTACTGTAGCTGGGCTGCGGGGTGGTCTGGTGCGACCAGTTCCACAGCCCGGTGACGGCCGGGTCGAAAACCGGAACCGCCGTTCCGCTGGACTGCGCCAGGGTGCCCTGGACGGAATAGTTCACCTGCGGCGCGCCCAGGGCGCCCAGTTCCAGCGCATTGGCCGATACCGTGGTCCCGTTGGTGGCGTTGCCGGCCACCGCCCGGTTGGTCTCCAGCGGGCTCACCGGCCCGCCCACGCCCGCCGGCGCTTCCGCCAGCGTGTAGCCCAGGCCGCGCACCGTGCCGCCGCCCTCGGCCCGCCGCAGCTCGGTTTCACCCTGCCGCAGACCGGCGCGCTGCAGTTCCACGTCGAGGTTGTTCTCGATGGCCAGGGCGAGCGCGTCCTCGAGCGACAGATACAGCGTGCCCGCGCGCAGCAAATCGCGGATGCGGCGCGAATTGTCCAGGCTCGCCGCGCGGTCTTGCGCCCAGCCCGGCGGCGCGCACAGAAGCCAGGCCAGCCAAAGGATCGGAGTTGATTTCCACAGGGTCATCGGATTCCACCCGCCGCCCGGTCAGGGCCGGTTTTCCGCGGCGGGCTTCCCGGCCGCCAGCGGCTTGACTTTCACGCCTTCCCGGATGATGTCGCTGGGGTTGACCACCAGCAGTTGTCCTTCCTCCAGGCCGCCCAGAACCTCCACGTGGTCGCCATAATCGCGGCCCAGTTGAATGGGAGTGAAGTGAACCGTGCCGTCGGCGCGCACCACGGCGGCCTGCGGCCCGGTGCTGCGCATCACCAGCGTGTCGGCGGGAATGGAGAGCGGCGGGTCCATTCGCTCCGCCGCCAGTTCCACCTGCGCGTACATGCCCGGCAGCAGCAGCCCGCCGTCCGCGGCTACCTGCACTTCGGTCAGCAGCGTGCGCGACGCGGGGTCGAACGAGTCGGCCGTGCGCGCCACGGTCCCCTGGAACTTGCGGCCCGGCAGGTCGGGAATCGTCAGCGTGGCCGGCTGGCCGGCGTGGACGGCTGCGGCGTAGGATTGCGGCACGTTCAGGTAGATTCGCAGACGGTCCGTCTGGGCGATGCGGAACAGCAGCGTGCCGCCTTCGTTGACCAGCGCCCCCGTATCCACGTTGCGCACGGTGATGACGCCCGCGAACGGAGCGCGCACCGTGAGATACGCTTCCAGGTCCGCGAGGCGCGCCAGGTTGGCTTGCGCCGCGTCCGCCGAACTCCGCGCGGCGGCCACCGCCTTGGCCAGCGCCTCCACGGTCGCCTGCTGCGCCGCGTACTGCAGACGCGAGGTGTCGTTATCCTGCCGCGAAACAATGTTCTTGTCCGCCAGTTTCTGGTTGCGCTCGGCGTTAATCTTCAGCAGGTTCTCGGTGGCCCGGCCCTGTTCCAGGCCGGCCTGGGCCTGCTCCACCGCGGCGTTGGCCTGCTCCACCGCCGCTCTCCCCTGGCGGATCTCCTGCTCCAGTTCGGGAGCTTCGATCTCCACCAGCGGCTGGCCCGCCGTCACGCGGTCGCCGATATCCACGTACCGTTTCTTGATATAGCCCGAGGCCCGCGCCAGCACCGGAGCTTCCGTAACGGCCTGGATGTCGCCCGGCAGCACCAGGCTGGATTTCGCGCTGGCGCGCGTCACCGGCTGCACGGTCGCCACCGGCAGCGTATCGCCGGCAGCCCGCGCCTCCGCGGCCAGCCCCATTTCGCGGCGCTGGCGCGGCAGGTAGCCGAAGTAATACCCGGCCGCGCACAACCCTCCCACCAGCAGCGCCAGCGCCAGCAGGGTGCGCCCCGACGGCTTCCCGGCGCCCGCCGCGCGGCCATGCGCCATGAGCCGGCGCTGCTCCGCCAACTGGCGCTTCAGTTCTTCCACTTCGGCGCGCAGCCGCTCTTCCTGGCCTTCAAGTTCGTTCATTGCAAATCCTCGGGCGCCATCCCCAAACCCTCAGCGTACTCCCGCTGCTCTTCGACGATCATCCGCACATGATCCACCGGCGGCCTGGTGCGCAGCATGCTGTACACCATGGGGACGATGAAAAGCGTGGTGATGGTGGCCAGCACCAGGCCGCCGATCACCGCCCGGCCCAGAGGGGCGTTCTGCTCGCCGCCCTCGCCCAATCCCAGCGCCATGGGGAACATGCCGATGATCATGGCGCCGGCGGTCATCAGCACCGGGCGGATGCGGGTCTGCCCGGCCGCCAGCGCCGCCGCGCGCGAATCCATGCCTTCCTCGCGCTGGTCGTTGGCGAACACCACCATCAGGATGCTGTTGGAGGTGGCCACCCCGATGCACATGATCGAGCCCATCAGCGACGGCACGCTGAAGGTGGTCTGCGTCAGGAAGAGAATCCACACGATCCCCGCCAACGCTCCCGGAAGGGCCATCAGGATGATGAACGGATCCAGCCACGACTGGAAATTCACCACCATCAGCAGGTACACCAGCGCCACCGCGAACACCAGGCCGACGCCCAGCCGGTAGAACGAGCTTTCCATGGTGGCCACCTGCCCGCGCAGGTCCAGGGTGGTGCCGCGCGGCAGGCGCCTGGAAACGTCGTCGACAATCTTCTCCGCCGCCGATCCCACCGCGCCCAGGTCGCGCCGGTCCACGTTGGCGTACACGTCGAAGACCGGCTGCACGTTGTAGTGATTGACGATTTCCGGCGCCACGCTGCGCCCCACGCCCGCCAGGTTGGAGAGCAGTTGCGCCCCGCCGCCGGCCGCGCCGGGGTTGCCGTAAGCCGCCGACGTCTGGCTCGGCCCCGCGCCCACCGATGCGTTCCCCGCGCCGGCCACTCCCTGCGGCGACCCAGGGGTGGTGAAATTGACGGCGCCGATCAGCGGCGTGATGGGCGTGCTCATCAGCGCCGCCATGGAATTGAGCGTTCTCTGGGGCGTCTGGATAGCCACGGAATAGGTGATGCCGGAACGCCAATCCAGCCACTGCGTGGGCGCCAACTGGCTGCTCGAGGAGAGCGAGATCAACAGGCTGTTGCTCACGTCCTTCTGCGTCAGGCCCACCTGGCCGGCTTTGTCGCGGTCCACCTTGACCTCGATCACCGGATAGTCCACCACCTGGTGGATATGCACGTCGGCCGCGCCCGGAATGCGCGCGAACCGCGTCTCCAGCTCCTGCGCAATCTGGTAGTTGGCGGCGATGTTCCGTCCCATGATCTGCGCGTCGATGGGCGCCGGCAGCCCGAAATTCAGAATCTGGTTGGTGATGTTGGCGGCCTCGAAAAAGAACACCATGTCCGGGAACTTCTGGTGCAGCCGCTTGCGCAGACGGTCGGTGTACTCGGCCGTGGGACCGTGCTCGTCCTCCTTGAGCGAGATCAGAATGTCGCCGTCCCCCGGTCCCAGCGTGGGGTTGTCGCCGAACGCCAGGTTGAATCCGCTGTTGGGGACGCCGATATTGTCGATCACGGTCGAGATCTCGCGCGGCGGAATCACGTCGCGGATCTCGCGCTCGATCGAGGCGAAGATCTCCTCGGTCCGCTCGATGCGCGTGCCGGCCGGAGCGCGGGCGTGCAGGCGCATCTGCCCGGAATCCACCACCGGGAAGAAATCGCGGCCGATGAATCCCGCCAGCCCCAGCGATCCCGCCACGAACAGCGCGAACCCGATCAGCACCGGGCTGCGGTGGTCCAGCGACCAGTCGAGCAGCGAGCTGTAGGACGCCCGCATCGCCTGGAAGCGCCGGTTGAACATGTAGTGGAACGCCCAGATAATACCCGTGCCGCCGGAGGTTTCGCCGCCTTCGCCCTGGGCGTACAGCTTCAACTCCGGCCGCAGCATGTAGTGCACCATGGTGGGAATCAGGGTTCGCGACAGCAGGTAGGACGCCATCATGGCGAACACCACGGCCATGGCCATGGGAGTGAACAGGTACCTGGCGGCGCCGGTCAGCAGCAGCACCGGCACGAACACGATGCAGATGGAGAGCGTGGAGACGAAAGCCGGCGCGGCGATCTGTTGCGCTCCGTCCAGCACCGCCCGCACCAGGGGCTTCTTCATGGCCATGTTGCGGTGCGTGTTCTCGATTTCCACGGTGGCGTCGTCCACCAGAATGCCTACCGCCAGCGCCAGGCCTCCCAGCGTCATCACGTTGATGGTCTGGCCCATCAGGCTCAACACGATCAGCGACACCAGGATGGAGAGCGGAATGGAGATGCACACGATCACCGTGCTGCGCCAGCTCCCCAGGAACATGAGAATCATCAGCCCGGTGAGCAGCGCCGCCATGACGGCTTCCCGCACCACCCCATTGATGGCCGCGCGCACGAACAGCGACTGGTCGAAGAACTGCCGGACCTGCAAGGCCGAGGTGAGCCCGGCCAGGATTCCGGGCAGGGCTTTCTTGACGTTGTTCACGACCGCCAGCGTAGACGCCCTGCCGTTGCGCAGCACCGTGAGCAGCGCTCCGCGGGTGCCGTTGGTGCGCACGATGTTGGTTTGCACGGCGTAGCCGTCGCGCACCTGCGCCACATCTTTCACATAGACCGTTGCGCCGTTCACCACTTTGAGCGGCAGGTTGTTCATGTCGTCCAGAATGCGCGGGCTGCTGTTCAGCCGGATCTGGTACTCCCTCGGGCCGATCTTCGCCGTGCCCGCCGGCAGGATGAGGTTCTGGTTTCCCAGTGCGGCCGAGACGTCCGCGGGAGACAGGCCCTTGGCGTAGAGCTGGTCGGGCATCAGGTCGACCATCACCAGGCGGCTCTTGCCGCCGAAGGGCAGCGGCACGGAGCATCCCTGAATGGTCGCCAGTTGGGTGCGGATGTAGTTCTGTCCCAGGTCGAAGAGTTCCTGTTCGCTCAGCGTCTTGCTATCCAAGCCCAGTTGCAGGATCGGCACGCTGGAGGCGTCGTATTTGATGATGCTTGGCGGCGTCATTCCCGGCGGGAAAATGCGCAGCATGGTCTGCGATTGCGCGGTGATCTGCGCCAGCGCCATTTCCACCCTGGCATTCGGCTGGAAGTACACGCGGATCACCGACACGCCGCTGTAGGACTGCGATTCGATATGCTCGATATCGTTGACGGTGGTGGTCATCGACCGCTCGAAGAACAGCACCACCCGCTTTTCCATTTCCTCGGGCGTCAGGCCCTGGTAGCTCCACACCACGCTGACCACCGGGATGTCGATGTAGGGAAAAATGTCCACGGGCATGGACAGAATCGCCGTCACGCCCAGGATGGCGATCAGCAGGGCCACCACCACGAAAGTATAAGGACGCCTGAGGGCGAGCCGGACTATCCACATGAGGGCTGTTCTTCCATAATATTCGATGGCGGAGCGGCCTGGTTGGCTTTAGCCCTATATGGCTATCGGCATTCCCGCCGGCCGCCGGTTCCGCCGCCGGGCTTCCCCCGGTTTTTCCGGGCGAAACCGGCGCCGGAGTGTAACGCAAACCGGTGCGCGCGCATCTTTAGTAGCAACCGTGACACTACCAGCCAACCTCTCCCGGCGGAGCCTGCTTTCGGCTCTCGCCTTGCTTCCGGCCGCCCGCCTGCTGGCCGGACAGGAGCAGGTAAGCGCGCCTGCGCAACCTGCTCAGGCGCCCGATGGCGGCCAGCCGAAGTTTTCCAGCGAAGTGAAGGTGGTCAGCCTGTTGGCCACCGTCCGCGACAAGCAGGCCAAGATCGTTCGCGACCTCACCAAGGACGATTTCGTCCTGGACGAGGAAGGCAAGCCGCAGACCATCCGGTATTTCGCGCAGGACTCCAACCTGCCGCTCTCGCTCGGCCTGCTCGTGGATACCAGCGGCAGCCAGCGCACCGTGCTCAACGACGAGCGCGCCGCCAGCTTCAAATTCTTCGACCAGGTGCTGCGCGAGGACCGCGACCTGGCCTTCGTCATCCACTTCGATTTCGAAGTCGAGCTGCTCACCCAGGATTTCACCGCCTCGCGCAAGGACCTGGAGGCGGCTCTCGACCAGCTTCGAATCTCGCAGAGAGCCCAACAGGCGCAGCAGGGACAAGGCCAGGGACAAGGCGGCGGATACCCTGGCGGGGGTGGTGGATACCCCGGCGGCGGATATCCCGGCGGCGGGTACCCGCGCGGCGGCGGCGGCTACCCGAGCGGCGGACGCCGGGGTGGCGGCGGGACCGACATGTACGATGCCATCAAGCTGGCCTCCGATGAGCTGATGGCCAAGCAGAAGGGGAGAAAGGCGCTCATCCTGCTCACCGACGGCGTGGATACGGGCAGCAAGTACACGCTGTTCGAGGCGGTGGCGTCCGCCCAGAAGGCCGATACGCTGGTGTACTCGGTGCTCTTCGCTGGCTCGGAAGGCTACGCCCAGAACATGGGCGGCCCGCGCATGGGCGGCCGCGGCATGGGACGCATGCCCATGCCCTATCCCGGCGGCGGTGGCGGCGGATACGACTACGCCGGCGGCAAGAAGGTGCTGGAACAGATCGCCCGCGAGACCGGCGGCCGGTTCTTCCAGGTTTCCCACAGCCACCCCATCGACAAGGTTTTCGCCGACATCGAAGAGGAACTGCGCAACCAGTACAGCATCGGCTACACCCCCGATCCACCGGCCGAAGGCGGCGTCTACCGGCACGTCCATTTGACCACCAAGCGGAAGAACACCACCGTGGTGACGCGCGAAGGATACTACGCCACCTAGCGGAACCGCTCATCGATGAGCGGTTTTTTCCGCCGTAACTTGTTGATTCCATTAGAGCGGGTCAGGCCAAGACCGCTCATCTGAGCGGTTGTTCCGTGGGGGCGCGGGGTGCCTGTGTGGGGCAGGATGGCATCCTGCGGCGGGTTGGCAACCCGCCTGTTCGGCCTTGTGCAACAGCCGCCCAGGCCGAGTGCCACTCGGCCGCAGGATGCCATCCTGCCCCACATGGGCGCGCCCGGCCATAACCGGCCATAATAGGAGTGCCATGTTCGTTCTTCTCGTCTATGTTCACGTCCAGCCGGAACACGTCGAGGCGTTCCGCCAGGCCACCCTCGAGAATGCCCGCGGCAGCCGGCGGGAGCCCGGCGTAGCCCGCTTCGACGTCATCCAGGAAACCGAGGATCCCACGCGCTTCGCGCTGGTGGAAGCCTACCGCAGCCGGGATGCCCACCGGCTGCATCGCGAGACCCCGCACTACCAGGCGTGGGCCGCCGCGGTCACGCCCTGGCTGGCCGAGCCGCGCTCCCGCACCACCTACCTGGGCGTCGATCCGCCCGACGGAGACTGGTAAACCGTGGCGTTTGAATTCGCCACGGCCACGCGCATCCGCTTCGGCGCGGGGACGCGCCACGAACTCGCCGGCGCGGCCGTGTCCATGGGGGCGGCGCGCGCGCTGCTGGTGCATGGCTCCGATCCCGGCCGCGTGGCGCCGCTGGTCCAAGCCCTGACGGCCGCGGGCGTGACGTGCCTGCCCATGGCCATCGCCGGGGAGCCGGAGGTGCCGGCCGTCCGCCAGGGCGTTGCCTATGCCCGCGAGCAGGGCTGCGGCCTGGTGGTGGCCATCGGCGGCGGCAGCGTGCTGGACGCCGGGAAGGCGGTGGCCGCGCTGCTGGCCCACCCCGGAGATCTGCTGGACTACCTGGAGGTGGTGGGCCGCGGGCAGCCTCTGGTGGAGGCCAGCGCGCCCATGATCGCCGTGCCCACCACCGCCGGCACCGGCAGCGAGGTCACCCGCAATGCCGTGCTGATGTCGCCCGAGCACCGCGTGAAAGCCAGCCTGCGGTCGCTCGGGATGCTGCCGCGCCTGGCCATCGTGGATCCCGAACTGACGCTGGGCCTGCCGCCGGCCGTCACCGCGGCCTGCGGCATGGACGCGCTCACGCAGCTCATCGAGCCGTACGTTTCGCCGCGGGCCAACCCCATGACCGACCTGTTTTGCGTGGAAGGCATGCGCGTCGCCGCCCGCGCCCTGCCGCGTGTCCGGCGGCAACCCGGAGACCTGGAAGCGCGCACCGGGATGGCGTGGGCCAGCCTGCTGGGCGGCCTGGCGCTGGCCAACGCGGGGCTGGGAGCGGTGCACGGGTTCGCCGCGCCATTGGGCGGCATGTTCCGTTTGCCGCACGGAGCCGCCTGCGCGGCCGTGCTGCCCTACGCCATGGAGGTGAACATCCGGGCGTTGCGCCAGCGCGCGCCCGCCAGCCCGGCCCTGGAGCGGTATGCCGGGGTGGCGCGGATTCTCACCGGCGATCCCCACGCCGGGCCGGAGGATGGATTCCGCTGGGTGGCGCAACTTTGCGCCGCCCTGGAGATCCCGCCGCTGCGCGTATACGGCGTGGAGGAATCCGCCATTCCCGCGCTGGTGGAGGCCGCGGCGCGCGCCGGCAGCATGAAAGGCAACCCGATTGCGCTCGAACCCGGCGAACTGCGCGAGATTATCGCGCGGGCGATTTGAAGGGCCGTTTCGGCCCCGCCTTCAAATCCCCAGCGTCACCGGCCCGGCGTCGCGGGCGCGCCGCTCGAAGAAGATGACCATGGCCCACCAACAGAACCACGCGGCGGCGGTCGCAATGGGCGCCTGCACCCACCACGGCGTCGGGCGCGGCAGCAGCGAGAGCAGCATCACCAGCGGGATCAACGGGAAGTTCACCGCGGCCGCCACCAGGCCAAGGGTGGTCGCGATGCCCTCCGGCGCCCCTGACAACCCCACCAGCGCCGCCAGCCAGATCAGCGCCACGGCGGCGCTCGGCCAGATGACGCGAGTGGCCCGCCAGCCGGTCCGGCCCAGACGCCGGCGGGTCAGCCAGGAAAGAAACCGCCAGTAGCCGTGCAATCCCACCCCGGCCACCAGCAGCGGAATGTACACCTCCTGCCAGGTGGGAGGGCCCCACGGGTTGTCCCACCCGACCGCCTCGCTTCGGCCGTCGAGCCACACCCCGGCCGCCACGCCCAAACCCGCCGCCCGCAGCCACGTGCGCATACTTCCATAGACACCGGCGGGCGCGCAAAAGATCCCGCCCATCGGGCGCGCGCCGCCAGGGTTTCCCGCTTTCACCGCGCGCCGCCCAGGGCCCGGTCGCACTTCTCGATCCCGCTTCGGGCGTCGTCCACCATTGCCAGCTCGCGGCCCTGAAGAATCTGCCGCTCCCGCGCCCGCGTCAGGCCGGGCAGACTGCGCTCGTACCACCCCCGCGCCTGGGCGAATTCCCGCCGCGCCGCCGCGTCCGCTGGTCCGCGGGCCAGGGCCGCGTGCAGGTACGCTTTGCCCATGCGGAACCAATTGGTGGAGAGCGACGCTTCCTGCTCGGCGTTGGCCGGCATGGCCGCCAGCAGATCCAGCGTCTTCTGCAGTTGGGCGATGGCGCGGGCGGTGTCGCCCATATCGATGGCCGAGTTGGCGGCCAGCCCCAGGGCGTCGATCACGTCGGAGCGGTACTGTGCGTCGCGCGGATCGGCGGCGGCCAGGCTTTCGAAAACCGTGAGCGCCTGCGCGAACTGCGCGCGGGCCGCCGCCGCCTCGCCCTGGAGCGAGAGCACCAGGCCGATGTTGACCCGGGCGTAGGCCGCCGCCCTGCGGGCCGGAGCGTTGAGCGGATCGGCGGCCGCCAGTTCCTCGGCCAGCGCCAGTTCCTTGCGGTGCAGCCAGAGCGCTTCGGAGTACGCATCCGAGTAAGTGGCCAGCAATGTGGCGGTTCGCTCATACGCGATGGCCAGCCGCCGCTTGAGGCTGGCGTCGCCGGGTTTCGCAGCGGCCAGGCCTTCAAACAGCGCCACCGATTTGCGCAGGTTCGCCAGGCCGGCCTGCCAGTCGCCGCTGCCCGCCAGCTTCCAGCCCACATCCACGTAGGCGGAGGCCAGGTTGGCCCGGTCGGCGGCGTTCGCGGGATCGCGCGCCGCCAGCGCTTCCGCCATGCTCAGCAGCATGCGGCTGTGGGCCAGCGCTTCGGCCACATTGCCGGAATAGAGCAGCACGTCGCTGAGCTTGCCGTGATTGCGCAGCAGGTCGCGCTCGAGCGGGATATCGGTTCCCGCCGCGCCCAGCAGCTCCTGGCGCAGGCCCAGCGCCTTGCGGTAGCTGTCGATGGCTCCGGCGGTGTTGCCGAGGTTGGCCGAACGGTAGCCGCCCTCGACGTCGCCCAGCTTCTCGTAGGCGGCCGCCAGCTCGCGCTTCAGTCCTGGGTCTCCGGCGGATTCGGCGCTCAGGCTGTCCAGGTACCGCAGCGCGCGCTCCACCAGCAGTTGGCGCGCCCCGATCGAACCGGGCAGCGTCTGGATGGCGTCGTACACCTCGAACATAAGGGAATTCGCCAGGCTGCGCACGTCCTGGAAGCGGCGTTCGGCGCGCGCCCGCTGCAGGTTGGCGACGTGCGCTTCCCGCAGCGTGGCGGCCACGCCGCCCACCAGCGAAAGCGCCGCCACGGCCGAGGCGATGGCGCCGGCTTTGTGCCGGCCCGCGAGTTTGCCGGCGCGGTACGGCCAGGAAGCGGCGCGCGCCAGCACCGGCCGTCCGTCCAGGTGGCGGCGGATGTCGTCGGCCAGTTGCTCCACCGACCGGTAGCGGTCTTCCGGCTTCTTCTGGAGCGCCTTCATGACGATGTTGTCCAGGTCGCCGGAGAGCGATCGGACCAGCCGCGCCGGGCGCCCGTCGCGCGTGACGCTGACGCTTTCCGGCGTCACCGCCTGGGCGCCGCTATCCGGATCGGCCGGCTCCGAGCGGCGCACCACCGTGCTGGGCAGCGCCGGCTCGGCTTTGCAGATGGTTTCCGACACCTCGTGCGCCGAGCGTCCCTTGAGGCGGTACGGCGCGTGCCCGGTGAGCAGCTCGTAGAGCAGCACGCCCAGGGAATACACGTCGCTGGACGTGCTGACGGGCTCGCCGCGCGCCTGCTCCGGGCTGGCGTACTGCGGCGTCATCATGCGTATGGCGGTCAAGGTGACGTGCGGCGCGCCGCCCGATGGATCGTCCTCCAGGATCTTGGCGATGCCGAAATCCAGCAGCTTGGGATCGCCCTCCGCCGTCACCAGGATATTGCGCGGCTTGAGATCGCGGTGGACCACCAGATGGCGGTGCGCGTACTCCACGCCGGCGCACACTTTCAGAAACAGCTCCAGGCGGCGGCGCGTATCCAGCCGGCGGGCGTCGCAATGCACGTCGATGGGCTCGCCGGGAACGAACTCCATCACGAAGTAGGGCTGCCCGCCGGCGGCCAGGCCGGCGTCGAGGAACTTGGTGACGTAGGGGTGGTCGAGGTGCGCCAGGATCTGCCGTTCGTTGGCGAAGCGCCCGAGCAGGAACTCGCTCTCGATGCCGCGCCTCACCACCTTGAGGGCCACCAGTTTCCGTATGTCCGCGCGCAGCGCCTGGTAGACCGTGCCCATGCCGCCTTCGCCGATCGGCTGGACGATCTCGTACGGCCCCACGCGGGTGCCGGGTTCCAGGCGGCCGGAGACCGCCGCTTCGGGGAGCGATGCCGGTTCGTCCAGGAAGCCGGACGCGTTCCGGTGGGCGGCCAGTAGCGACTCCACTTCCCCGCGCAGCTCCGCGTCGCCGTCCGCGGCGCTCCCGATGTAGGCGGCGCGCTCCGCTTCGGGCAGGTCGAGCGCGGCCTGCACGATCTGCTTGATCTGCGCCCAGCGTTCGGGCGTCATCCGCGCGTCCGCCATAGCCTTATCCTAGTTCTTTATCCTAGTTCTTTCCGCCGCGCGGGATGGAGGGGTTTTCACGCCGTCAGCTCGCGGTACAGCCAGGCTCTGGCGGTCGCCCACTCCCGCTTGACGGTGGCCGGAGAGAGCTGCATCGCCTCGGAGGTATCCTCGATGGAAAGTCCCGCGAAGAACCGCAGTTCGACGATTTTCTCCTGCCGCGGATCGAGCTTGCCCAGGTTGGAGAGCGCCTCGTCGAGGGCCTCTACGTCCACGCCGCGCCCTCCGGGAGCCACCAGGCCGGCGTCCAGCGTGACTTTGCGAGCCCCCTCGCCGCGTTTGGCGGCGCAGCGGGCGCGGGCGCGATCCACCAGCACGCGCCGCATCATCTGCGCGGCAATCCCGAAGAAGTGGGCGCGGTTTTGCCACTGCGCGTTCTGGTCCATCATGCGCAAAAAGGCTTCGTGCACCAGGGCGGTGCTCTGCAGGGTATGTCCGGGCGGCTCGCGCCGCAGGTGGCGGCGGGCCAGGCGGCGCAGTTCGTCGTAGACCAGCGGGAGCATCTCGTCGAGGGCGCGCGCGTCCCCGTTCCTCCACCGCAGGAGCATTTCGGTCACGTCGTGCCGCGGGTCGGAGGCCATCACCTGTTGTTCGCACGATCGGCGAGGCTTGTCAAGCTGCCGCTTGGGAGGTATGCCGGGCCTGGAGCGGCCGGAGGTTTCAACGGTGGCCGGCATGGCGGCGGGTTACAACCGGGCTGGGTGCGGTTTCCCGGGCCACGGGGCGAGCTTCGCTCGCCGGGCCGATTACCAATCCGCCGCAGGCTGCCAGCCTGCCCCACAAAAACCGGTGGGCGGGGAACCGGGAAGAAAAGTAGTGCAAAATCGACGGAGCCTGCGAAGAAACTGCCGGGTAGTAGTGCAAGAACCGCCGCGGTGCGCGCGGATCCTGGCCCGCCGGCCCGTTTCCCTCCGTCACATCCCTGTGTCGGGTTGCCCCGGCGAGGGAACTGCCCGGCGCGGCATGGGTTTGGGCCGCGCATACGGCAAACAAAAGACCTTTTGCATTTAAAACAAAAAGAGTACAATCTGTTTTATGCGGGAACCCGATTGGCATCCATCGTGCAAGACGAGATATGCTGAAGGCGTCTCTCCGCTCCGGACCGCCTATGGATGGAGGTTTGCCTTGAATAAACGGTATGCTGTTTTCGCACTGATCGCCCTGGCCCTGGTGGCCGCGGGGGCCGCGCGCGCTCAAACTCTCCTGATCTCGCCAAACCCTATCAGTCTCTATGCCCAGTTGGGGACTACGTCTTCGGCTCCGCAGATCGTCACCTTTACCAGCAGCGACAACACCACGGCGATCCCATTCAACGTGTCTCCGGGGAATGCCTGGATCACGGTGGTGTCGGCCGCTCCCGCGGGAGGCTGGACCACGCCCGCCACGGTGACGATCACCGTCAACCCGAGCCAGCTTCCGCTCGGCCAGAACGTCGGCTCGCTCATCGTGAGCGGCCCCGGATTGTTCAAGAGCGTTCCGGTCAATGTCACGGTGAGCACCATCGGCGTGATTCTGCCCAGCGGGCAGACGGGCAGCCTGGCGCTCGGGACCTACGCCGCCGGCAGCACGGTCTATCCGCCTTCCATACCGGCGTTGACGGTCACCGGAGATACCACCAACCTGAAGGTCACCAAAGGGGCCAACGACACCTGGTATACCTTCCAGGTGTTTGGAACGCCGCCCTCCGCGGTAGAGGTCACCTTCAATTCGGCGGTGGCCGCCTCGCTGTCTCCCGGTTCGCTGGCCGGAACTCTCACGCTGACGCCCGAAGGCGCCAACCCGGTTCCGGTGGCGATCCCCGTCACGATGACGGTCACCAAGCTGCCGCAGGTCACGGTGAGCCCGGGAGCGCTGGTGTACAACTGGCAGTCGGGAGGCACCGCCAACGAGGCCCTGCAGTATATTACGCTGACCTCCAATGCGCCGCAGGCCATCAATTTCTCGGTCTCCGTGCCGGGCTTCAGTTGGATCACGCTGCCCTCGTCCAACGCCACCAGCATTCCCGCCAACGGCAGCGTCCAGGTGGGCGTCCAGGTGGCCGGCGACGCCCAGGGGCTGGGCACCGACAACGGATCGATTCAGATCTCCATTCCCGGAGGCGGCGCGCTGTTTTCCAACGGAAGCACGATCCTGACCGTTCCCGTCACCCTGAATGTTTCGCTTTATACGGTGTTATACCTGCCGCCCACGCTGACGTCGCTGAACTTCAACTACCAGTTCGGCAGCAGCACGACTCCCACGCCGCAGGCCCTGACGCCCACCAGCAGCGGCACGCCCATGAGTTACACGGTGTCGCAGCCGGCCTGTTCGTGGGTGACCATTGCGCCGCAGCCGGGCCAGACGCTCACCACCAACGGCGGGTCTTTCACGGTGGGGGTGAACGTCTCCCAATTGACGCCGGGAAGCTATGGTCCTTGCAATGTGGTCATAAACCCGGTCGCCAACGGCAGCGGGCAAGCTTCCATCACCATACCGGTGTCGCTGAACGTGACGTTCCAGAACCTGCTGCGGACGAACCAGCCCAGCAACACGATGGTGTTCGCCTACCAGGTGGGACAAGCCACGCCCCCTCCGCAAATCGTGAAGCTTACCAGCGTCACCGGCGCGCCGCTGAACTATACGGTCTCGCCGCCCTCGTCCACTGCGGGGTGGGTGCAGGTCTCGGGCGCCCTCACCGGCAGCACCGATCAGACCCAGTTCAGCGTTGCGATCGTCCCCGCGGGCATTCCCTCGCCGCCGCCCTCGAGCTACCTGGACGCCACCATCAACATCACCGCGACCGACCCCTCCACGGGCGCCGCCGTGCCCAGTATCTCGATCGACGTGAGGCTGTACGCCAGCACGACGCCGCAACTGGTGCTCAGCGCGACTACTCCGGCCATCAGCGCGGTGTCTCCGCTGCTGCTCTCCACCTGGATCAACTCGACCAGGTACCCGAGCGACGACCAGGGCCCGGTCACCATCTACCTCACCAGCACGCAACCGGTGACCGAAGAGCTGTCCGTCACCTCGGTGCAGAGGACGGTCAGCAACCAGTCGACCACCGGCGACTGGCTGAGCCTCACCAATCCCCTTTCCCAGACGCCGACATCGTTCTCCCTGCAAGCCGTGGTGAACCCCAGCACCATGCCGGTGGGCACCTACAACGGATCGGTTTCGGTCTCCGCCACGGCGCCTCCCAACGGCGCCACCGTGGCCGACAACGGCATTTCCATTCCGGTGCAGCTCATCGTGAATTCCGCCAAGGGCTCGGTCAGTTACGCGCAGTCGTCGTCGGGCGCCCTGACGTTCACGCATACCAAGGGCGCCGCGCCGCTGGCCGCGCAGGTGGTATCGGTGAACACCGACTCGGCGACGTCGTACCCGTTCTTCGCCGTGGTGAACACCGGTTCGCTCAACTGGATCACGCTCAGCGGCATCAGCGGCCCCACGCCGGGCAGCTTCAACGTCAGCGTGGACGACACCAACCTTCCGATCGGCGTGTACCAGGGGGCCATCTACGTCAACATCCCCAGCGCGTCTCCCAACCCGGACGGCAGCCCCATGCGCATCCCCGTCACCTTCAACGTGAACGGCGGGACGATTTGCGCCGGGTCGTGCTCGTCCCCGACGCAGTCGCTCACCTTCACGCAGGTGGTGGGCGGCGCCACTCCCGCCCCGCAAAGCGTGTCGATCACCTCCACGCCGTCCTCCGTCAACTATACGGTGAACGCGACCGTCACCTCGCCGGCGAACGGCACCTGGCTCTCGGCCGCGATCTCGACCGGAGGCGGCGCCACGCCGGGAAGCGTAACGGTCAGCGTCACTCCGGGCAACCTCACCGCCGGGAATTACCAGGGAACCGTGACCATCACCTCCGCCGGAGCGACCGGGAGTCCCATCAACATTCCGGTCACCCTGACCCTCCAGCAGGCCACCATAACGGCGCCTACCACGCCGCTCATCTTCAACCAGTTGGCTGGAGGACCGCCTCCCGCGGCGCAGATGGTTACGGTGGCGTCGGTTCCCTCCGGCGTCAACTTCACGGTGACCGCCACGCCGGGCACGGGCGCGGGCTGGCTCACGGCCACGGCCGGGCCCTCGGGAACCAGCGGAACCACGGGAACCCCGTCCGGCACCATTCAGGTTTCCGTCAACGGCGCTTCGCTCTCTCCGAATCCGTACACCGGGCTGGTCACCATCACTTCGCCCGGCGCCACGGGCAGCCCCATCTCGATACCCATACTGCTGACGGTGGGGCCGGCCGTCCAGCTCAGCGTGAGCCAGTCGTCGCTCAGCTTCGGCGCGAGCGTCGGCCAGGCTACCACGCCGCAGACGGTGCAACTGACTTCAAGCGCCAGCACCACGTTCACCGTCAGCACGTCCACCAAGGACAACGGCGCGTGGCTGAGCGTGAATCCCGCGAGCGGGGTGGCCAGCGCTTCCCCCGTCACGCTGACGGTTTCGGCCAACACGCAGAGTCTCGTCGCCGGCACTTATACCGGCACGGTCACCATCTCTTCCACCAGTTCTCTCACCCCGGCGACCATCAGCGTGAGCCTGGTGGTGGCGGCCATTCCGACTCCCGTGGTGACGGCCGTGGTGAACGCCGCCAGTTGGGTGGCGGGCGCCGTCTCACCGGGTGAGAACATTGTCATCGGCGGCGCGGGCATCGGTCCGGCGCAACTGGTGCAAGTCCAGCAGTTGACCTCCGCTGGAACGTTTCCCACCACGCTGGGCAACACGCAGGTGCTTTTCGACGGCATCGCCGCGCCGATTATTTACGCCTCGGCCACCCAGACCAGCGTGATGGTCCCGTACGAAATCGGCGGCCGCTCGGTGACCAACCTGCAGGTGGTCTACTCGGGCGTGCCATCCACCGGAGTGCCTTACAACGTGGTGCAGGCGGCCCCGGGCATCTATGCGCAGAACAGCCGGGGCTTCGGGCCGGGCTCGGTGGTGAACGCGGATGGCACCATCAACGGCCCCAACAATCCCGCGGCCAAGGGCGCCGAAGTGTACCTTTACATGACCGGCGAAGGCGCCACCAGCCCGGCGAGCACGGATGGGGCGATCGCCAACACCCCCGGCAATACGCTCAACAAGCCGCTCCTGCCGGTAAGCGTGACCGTCAACGGCGTGCCCGCTCCCACGATCCAGTACTGGGGGTCGGCGCCGGGGATCATTTACGGCGTGATGCAGGTGAATTTCACCATCCCGCCCAGCACGCCCACCGGCGCGCAGGCCCTGCTGGTGACCGTGGGCAACTACACCACGGCGGCCGGCGTCACCGTAGCCGTGCAGTAACCCACCGGGGACGGACTCCGTTTTTCGCGGCCCGCAAAAACTGAGCTCGTCCCCAGGATTTTCCCGCTCAGCGCTCCGGCCGGCTACATGGCCACTCCGGTGCGCCACAGCAGGTATCCGACCGCCTGCTTCACGTAGTTCCACCGCTCGCGCCAGGGCGGGTGGGGGGCTTCCTTGCGCGGCGAGCCGTAGACTTTCAGCCCCTCGAAATTCAGCATCCGCTTGGCGCGGTAGATGTGATACCCGTCGCTCACCACGATCACCGAGCGCAGCCCCATGCGGTGCATGATCTCCCCCGCCATGGCGGTGGATTCCACCGTGCTCCCGGCCTCCGACTCCACCACGATCCGCTCCGACGGCACCCCCTGGGCGATCAGGTACGACCGTCCTACGCCGCCTTCCGTGAACACCGGGTCGCCGCCCGAGCCGCCGGTGGTCATCAGCAGGCGCGCCAGGCCCCGGTGGTACAGTTCCAGCGCATGGTCCAGCCGCGCGCGGAAGACCGGCGAGGGCCGTCCGTTGTACTCGGCTGCGCCCAGCACCAGAATCACGTCCGCGCGCCTGGCCTCATCGCGCGTGGACTGCTGCTCGATGCGCCGCGCGACATAGGCGACCGAAACCAAGGCCATCCCCGACGCCGTGAGCGCCACTGCCGCCAGCGCGATCCATAGGACACGTTTCATCTGCGGTATGCTGATCGTTCGAATCATTATTGTAAACAATGCCCCGGGCCGCCACCATCTCCAGTTCCGCCAACCCGCTGGTGAAGGACGTCCGGCGCGCCATCGAGCGCCGCGGGCTCACTTCCCAGGGATGGTGCGTGGCCGAGACTTTCCACCTGCTGGAAGAGGCACTGCGCGATGCCCAGGTGCAGCAGGTTCTGGCCGCGGAATCGGCGCGCGACGCGGCCCTCGCCCGGCTGGGCGCGTATCCGGGCGTGCCTTTGGCGGTGCTTCCGGACCGCCTGTTCCGGACCGTATCGGCCACCGAAACCAGCCAGGGCGTGCTCGCGCTGGTGCGGCTTCCCGGCCGGGCGTGCTACGGCTTGCCGGCTCTCATTGTGGTGCTCGACGGCCTGCAGGATCCGGGCAACGCCGGCGCCATTGTGCGCGCGGCCGAGGCCTTCGGCGCTACCGGCGCCATTTTCCTTAAAGGCGCCGCCAGCCCCTACAACCCCAAGACCCTGCGCGCGTCGGCCGGGTCGCTGTTCCGCGTGCCGTTCCTGCACGCCGCCGACCCGGTGGAAGTCCGCGACGCCCTGGATGGCAACCGCATCGCCCGCTACGCCGCCGTTCCGCCGCGTCCCGGCGCGCCGGCGCGCCCGCTTTCGGCGACGGACCTGGCCGGGGATTGCGCCCTGATCGTGGGCAGCGAAGCCCGCGGCGTCAGCCCGGCGCTGGCTTCCGGCGCCATCGAAGTTTCGATCCCCACCGCCGGCGTCGAGTCGCTGAACGCCGCCGTGGCGGCCGGCATCCTGCTCTACGAGGCCAGCCGCCGAAGGAGCGCGCCCCGGTGAGCCTCTTCGATTCCATTCCGCCCGGCCCGCCACAGCCCTCCGGGGCGGATGCCAAGCGTCCACTGGCCCAGCGCATGCGCCCCGAGCGCCTCGAAGATTTCGTCGGGCAGGAGCACATCCTCGGTCCCGGCAAGCCGTTGCGCCGCCAGATCGAGCGCGACGAGATGACCTCGGTGGTGCTCTGGGGTCCGCCCGGCACCGGGAAGACCACGCTGGCGCTGCTGATCGCGCGCTCGACGCGCAGCGAGTTCATCTCCTTCAGCGCGGTGCTCAGCGGCATCAAGGAGATCAAGGCGGTGATGGCCGATGCCGAACGCCTGCGCCGCTCCGGCCGCCGCACCATACTTTTCATCGACGAGATTCACCGCTTCAACAAGGCGCAGCAGGACGCGTTTCTTCCCTACGTGGAGCGCGGCGATATCATCCTGATCGGCGCCACCACCGAGAACCCGTCCTTCGAGGTGATCTCGGCCCTGCTCTCGCGCTCCCGCGTCTACGCCCTGCGCTCGCTCACCGTGCCGGAGACCATGACGCTGCTTCGGCGCGCCCTGCCAGTGGTGGGGATGGCGGCCGAAGATTCGCTGCTCGAACAGATCGCCATCTACGCCAACGGCGACGCGCGCCAGGCCTACAACACGCTGGAATCCGCCGCCGCCGCGAGCGGCGCGGGGCCGCTCTACGCATCCGCCGTGCAGGACGCCATCGAGCGCAAGGTGCTGCTTTACGACAAGGGCGGGGAAGAGCACTTCAACCTGATTTCCGCGCTGCACAAATCGGTGCGCTCGAGCGACGCGGATGCCGCGCTCTACTGGCTCACGCGAATGCTGGAGGCCGGCGAGGACCGCCTGTACATCGCGCGCCGCGTCATCCGCATGGCCATCGAAGACATCAGCCTGGCCGACCCGCGCGCCCTCGAACAGGCCGTGGCCGCCATGCAGGCCGTTCACTTCCTGGGGATTCCCGAGGGCGACCTGGCGCTGGCGCAGGCGGTGATCTACCTCTCGGTGGCGCCCAAGAGCGACGCCGTTTACCGCGCCCTTTTGGCCGCGCAGCAGGACGCCGCCGGCATGGTGGCCGAGCCGGTGCCCATGAACCTGCGCAACGCGCCCACGCGCCAGATGAAGGAATGGGGCTACTCGCAGGGCTACCAGCACGCCCACAATTTCGAGGACGCCATCGTCGATATGGATTGCCTGCCGCCGTCGCTGGCCGGCCGCCGGTATTACCACCCCAGCGGCCGCGGCCTGGAAAAGCGCATCGCCGAGCGGTTGGAAGAGATCCGCCGGCTGAGGGAGCGGAAGTGAGGCGGGGCGGACGTTTTCCCGCGACCTTTCGCATGTTACAACATCTATTGTGATAACGAGCAAATAGCCGTTCCAGGAGGACCCACGATGCCAACCGTTACCTACCAGATCGATCCGGCCCATTCGGCGGCGCACTTCAGCGTGCGCCACATGATGATTTCCAACGTTCGCGGCGAGTTCACCAAGGTCTCGGGCAGGGTGCTGTTCGACGCGGAGAACCCGGCCAATTCGGCCGTGGAAGCCTCGATCGACGCGGCTTCCATCAACACCCGCGAAGCCCCGCGCGACGCCCACCTGAAGAGCGCGGACTTCTTCGACGTGGAGAAGTATCCCGAAATCGCCTTCCGCAGCACGGGGGTTGCGGCGGCTGGTGACGGCGAGTTGCGGGTGAAGGGCGGCCTCACCATCCACGGCGTGACGCGCGAGGTCACGCTGATGGTGGAAGGGCCGACGCCCGAGGCCGTCGACCCGTGGGGCAACCGGCGCATCGGCGCCACGGCCACCACCAAAATCAACCGCAAGGATTTCGGCCTGGTGTGGAACGTGGCGCTGGAGGCCGGCGGCGTGCTGGTGGGCGAGGATATCAAAATTTCCATCGATATCGAAGCCGTCCGCCAGGCGTGACGCCATGTCCACCCTGCTTCCGGCCGTGTTCTTCGGCCACGGCAATCCCATGAACGCCCTGGCCGTCAACGGCTACACCGAAGCCTGGCGGCGCATCGGGCAGGAGACTCCGCGCCCGCGGGGGATCCTCGCCATTTCGGCGCACTGGTTCGTTCCCTGGACCGGCGTGACGGTGGCGACCACGCCCCGCACCATCCATGATTTCGGCGGCTTTCCGCCGGAACTGTACCGGGTGCAATACCCCGCGCCGGGCGATCCCGAGCTGGCGCGGCGCGTGGCGAAGCTGCTGGCGCCGCTGGCGGTCAACCTGGACGAGACGTGGGGCCTGGACCACGGCACGTGGTCGGTGCTGCGCCACGCGTACCCGGCGGCGGACATTCCGGTGGTGCAGTTGAGCATCGACGAGCGCGCGCCGGCGTCCTTCCATTTCGAACTGGGCCGGCGCCTCGGGCCGCTGCGCGCCGAGGGAGTGCTGATGGCGGCCAGCGGCAACCTGGTTCACAACC
>Ga0326727_10001412_pt1 | contig 88932 bp, 72 predicted proteins | sample MB2enrmetagenome_FD_207643 | JGI IMG/M metagenome (GOLD analysis project Ga0326727, IMG submission 207643) | Lab enriched peat soil microbial communities from McLean, Ithaca, NY, United States - MB29MY | ecosystem: Environmental > Terrestrial > Soil > Wetlands > Peat | place: USA: New York...
TAGCGCGCCGGGCTTGCCCGCCGCTGGTATGGCGGGCAAGCCCGCCGCTAAACACCAATCACGGCATCGCTTCGCCCGCGAAGAGAATCACCCGGTACTTCAGCACCAGCGGCTTGCCGGGCTCCAAGGTGATCGGCTTCAAGCCGGGATACGACACGTTCAAGAAACCGAACCCGTGCCGCATGAGCCAGCCGTTCTGGGGATAGCCGGGGTTCGTGGGCATGTCTTCCACGCGGGCGCCGGCAGGCTTGCCGTGGAAGGTCCCGCTGATCTCGGCCCAAGGGTGGCGAGATAGGACCCCGTCCTTGGCCGCAATGCCCTTGTCGGTGCGGATGACCGTCTCGGCCGCCCCTCCGTCGCGCGGCGCGAACCGGAAGCAAAAGCCCCCGAAACCCTTCTTGCCTTCCGGCGTGCCGGCGATCTGGACCGGCCGCTCGACGGCCTCGAAACGCAGCGTGAACTCCAACAGCCGCCGGTCTTGCACGGCGCGGTGCGCGACGAGCTCCACGTCCTCCTTGACGAACTTCCGCGGGCCGTCGAACCAGCCGTTCTCGACCGCCAGCCGGGCCGTCTCCGCGCCCGTCTCGTGGGCCTTCCACGCCACGAACCGCTGCTGGAATCCCTGCACCATCCAGATGTCCCCCTTCTTGCCGCCGACCGTCACCTCGGGCCACATCCAGGAGATGCCGCGGTGATGCGGGTGGTCCTTGTTGAAATCGTCGGTCAGCAGGGTGCCGTCCGGGGCGTAGACCGGGTGCAGGTAGCAGGATCGCCGCATCGACTCGGGGAAGCCCGGGGCGAGCGTCATGCCGAAGTTGTAAACGAACACCGGCTTACCGCCGTCGCACAGTTCCACGGCGGTCGGACTGATTTCCTTGAAGGTAAAAGGGCTTTGGCCGCCGGCGGCCTGGCCGATACCGAGGGCCAACAACACGGCGAGAGATCTGGTCATGCCGGCACTCCTTTCTTGATGTCCCGGTACAAGTCCTCGAGGTGCTCTTTCAGGTCTTCGAGGGTCTCGCCCTGGGTCCAGTAGTCGGGATAGTCTTGTAGATATCCCAGCCACGCCCCGTCATCTTCCCAAACTACAATCCTGACAACGTTCATCGCGCTAAGTGAAGCTGCCCGATCCTGCGAGCCTGCGCCGGTGGTGAGCCCTGGGCGTCGGCCCGGGGATGATGTGAACTCCTTGCAAGACCGCGGTAATCGGCACGCCGATCCCCGGGCTGACGCCCGGGGCTCCACGGCCGGTTCCTCCTGAAATCACGCAAGTTCGTTTAGCCCGCTGGGAATCGGCTTGACTGATTCTACCTTGCGCGGCGAGCGTTTGCCATCTGCCAGCCGGCGGATGTCAGCCGACCGCGTAGCGCTCGATCTTGGCGCGATCGACGTCGATGCCCAGTCCGGGGCCTTGCGGGACGGTGATCATGCCGCCGGCGACTTGCAGTGGCTCGGCGAGCACGTCGTCCTGGAGTTGGTGGTAGGCGGATTCATTGGCGTCGCCCAGCGGGGGCGTGGCGGCGGCCAGGTGGAGCATGGCGGCGGTGGCGATGCCCAGGGCGGGCCGGCCGCCCAACAGCGGCGCGATGCCCCCCGCGGCGGCGATGGCCACCGCGGCCCGCGCAGGCGAGATGCCGCCGAGCTGCTCCAGGTCGAGGACCACGTACGCGGCCGCGCCGCAGCGGACCAGGGCCAGCACGTCGGCCGGGCCGCGGATGGGCCGCCAAACCCCCAGCGGCACCGGCGTCTGCCGCCCCAAGGCCGCCACCGGGTACAGTTCCCGCGTGGCCAACGGATCCAAGAGGAAGCGGACTTGCTCGAACTCGATTCCCGCGCAGAGGTCCCGCGCGGCATCCGCCGTAAAGGCAGCCTGGGCGTCCAGCCGCAAGTCGATCCGCCCGCCCACCGCCTGCCGCACCGCCGCGACCAATTTGTGGTCCAGGTCCACCTGGCCGCAGGCCGCCAACACCAGGGCATGGAAGCCCTGGTCCACCAGCGGCCGGGCGCGTCGGGCCACGCGGTCCGGAGAGCGACCGTGCAGGCGGGCGGCCAGCGGGATCTGCCGCCGGTATTCTCCGCCCAACAGCCGGCACAACGGTTGCCCGGTGACTCGACCGGCCAGGTCCCACAAGGCCATCTCGACGGCGGCCCGCAGCGGCGGGGGGCCCAGGGCCTCGAGCGTTTGCAACTCTTCGATATCGAACAGGCTGCGGCCGGCCATCACGGCCAGCAGCGCGTCGCGGCGGGCCGCCAACTCTCCCGGCCGCCACGCCGGCCAGGCCTCGCCCCAGCCCTCCAGACCCCGTTGGCTGGCGAGCCGCACCAGCAGCGACCGCACGGGCGGCAGCCCGTCCGCCCGCGGGATTTCCACCAGGTACAGCTCGAGGTCGGTGATCTTCATGAAAGTGATCAGCGGTCAGTGATCAGTTGTCAGCTCTTGGTCCGCCTTCATCCTTAGCGCCTCGGGCAGCGGGAAACTCACCTGTTCCCGGCAAATGTCGTCGCACTCGACGGTTGCGTCGAACCGCTTTTGCAGCAGGGCCACGCAGTCCCGGACCACATTCTCCGGGGCACTGGCGCCCGCCGTGATCAGCACGGTTTCGTCGCCGCAGAACCACGCCGGGTCGATGTCGGCCGGGCCGTCGATCAGGTGCGATGGGGTGCCGCCTGCGTCCGCCAGCTCGGCCAGGCGGCGGCTGTTGGAACTGTTGTGACTGCCGACGACCAACACCACCTGGGCCCGCGGCGCCAGCTCCCGGACCGCCTCCTGCCGGTGTTGCGTCGCATAACAGATGTCTTCGCTCGGCGGCCCGACGATCTTGGGAAACCGCTCGCGAAGCCGGGCGACGACCGCCGCGGCCTCGGTCACGGAGATTGTCGTCTGGGTGAGATAGGCCAGCCGCTGGGGGTCGGGGACGGTCAGGCGGTCCACGTCCTGGCGGGTTTGTACGAGGCGGAAGGCCGCAGGGGCCTCGCCCATCGTGCCCAGCACCTCGTCGTGGCCGCCGTGTCCCACCAACACGATCGTATAGCCCTCGGCCGCCAGGCGGATGGCCTCGCGATGGACCTTGGTTACCAGCGGGCAGGTGGCGTCGATGGTTCGCAGGCGCCGCTGGGCGGCCTGGCGGCGGACCTCGGGCGAGACGCCGTGGGCCGAGTAGAGCAGATAGGCCTCCTCGGGGACCGCCGCAAGGTCGTCGACGAAGACCACGCCCTGGCCGCGAAACTGCGACACCACCCAGCGATTGTGTACGATCTCGTGATAGACGTAGATCGGCGTGCCGTAAAGCCGAACCGCCCGCCGCAGGCTCTCGATGGCCATGTTCACCCCGGCACAGAAGCCTCGCGGAGCGGCAAGCAGGATGTGCATGATTCCCTCGCGGGCCGGAAAACCGCATAATGGCACTATGTTTCCCGCCGACCTGCAATTATACGGTCCGGAGGCCCTCGCGCCCAAGCCGCCCTCGCCGGGCGCCAGCCGCCGCTACTGCCGGCGGCTGGCCCGGCGGCATTACGAGAACTTCACCGTGGCCAGTTGGCTCCTGCCCCGCCGGCTTCGCCAGCACTTCGCCAACGTCTACGCCTATTGCCGCTGGGCGGACGACCTGGCCGACGAAACGGACGACCCCCAGCGGAGCCTCGTGCTGTTGGACTGGTGGGAGGGGGAGTTGCGGGCCTGCTACCGCGGCGAGGCCCGGCACCCGGTCTTCGTGGCCCTGGGCGACACGATCCGCCAGTTCGGCATCCCCCCCGATCCGTTCCTGGACCTGCTGGCGGCCTTCCGGCAGGATCAGCGGGTGCGGCGTTACGAGGACTTGGACCAGTTGCTCGACTACTGCCGCTATTCGGCCAACCCGGTGGGCCGGCTGGTCCTTTATCTGGGGAAGTGTCACACCGCCGAGCGGGTCGCGTTGGCCGACTCGATCTGCACGGGGCTGCAGTTGGCCAATTTCTGCCAAGACGTGGCGCGGGACCTGGATCGCGGCCGGATTTACCTGCCGCAGGCCGACTGGCGGCGGTTCGGCTGCGACGAGGCGCTGCTGGCCCGGCGGCAGTTCACCGCGCCGCTGGGACGATTGCTGGCGGCCGAGGTTGCCGAGGCGGAGGGCTTTCTGCGGCGGGGGCTGCCGCTGGTAGGGCTCATGCCGCCCGAGCTGCGGCTGGACGTGGCCCTGTTTGCCCACGGCGGACTGGCCATCCTCCGCGCGATCCGCCGGCAGAATTACGACGTGTGGTCCGCGCGGCCCGTTGTTTCAAAGACTGCGAAGCTCCGCCTGCTGGTCCGCTGCTGGTGGCAGCTTCGGCGGGGAACCCTATCGCTGGATCCCTGACCTTCAACGTTCATCCTTCATCCTTCATCCTTCATCCTTCGTCCCTATGTCCTCCCCGGAAGCCATTCGCAGCAGTTACACCGCGTGCCGCCGCGTGGTGCGGCAGGCAGGCTCGAACTTCCCCGCCGCCTTCCTGCTGCTATCCGGGGCGAAGCATCGCGCGATGGACGCCCTGTATGCCTTCATGCGCCATAGCGACGACCTGGTGGACGATCCCGACCCCGCGTGTGCTCCGGGCGAGGCCCTGGGCCGCTGGCGGGCCGCCGTCGAGCAAGCCCTTGCTGCCGATCTTTCTGTCCCCAATGTTTCTGTCCCAAGTCCTATCGAGGCGGCGATCCTGCCCGCCCTGGCGGATACGGTCCGCCAGTTTCGCATCCCGCCGGAGCACCTCCTGGCCGTGCTGGACGGCGTGGCGATGGACCTCTCCCAGCGGCGGTATGCGACCTTCGCGGAATTGCAGACCTATTGCCAACGGGTGGCCTCCGCGGCCGGCCTAGCATGTATCCACGTTTGGGGCTTCTCCGGTCCCGAGGCCCTCGGCCCGGCCCGCAGCGCCGGCATCGCCCTGCAACTGACCAACATCCTCCGCGACCTGAAGGAAGACGCCCTGCGGGACCGCGTCTACCTGCCGCTGGAGGACCTGCAGCAATGCGGCTACTCGATCGACGAGCTTTGTCGCGGGGCGGTCACGCCCGCTTTCTGCCGGCTGATCGAGATGGAGTCTGCCCGGGCCGAGCAGTTCTACCGCGACGGCCGCCGGCTGCTGGGGCGGCTCACGCCGTCCGGGCAGCGGGTCTTCGGCATGATCACGGCGACCTATCACGCGCTGTTGGCAGAGATCCGCCGCAAGCCGGGCGAGGTCTTCGTGCGGCGGATTCGCCTCGGCTGGCCGCAGAAGCTGGCAATCGCCGCCCGCTGGATGTGGGGATCAGGGATGAAGGATGAAGGATGAAGGATGAGAGAAAAGCCCCCGGACTGTGTCCGGGGGTTGGCACCGCTTTGCCTACCGTGGCCATCGTCGGCGGCGGATTGGCGGGCATGGCCGCGGCTGCGGCGGCCGTGGCCCACGGCCTGCGCGTCGAGCTGTTCGAGCAGGCCAAGGCCCTGGGCGGGCGGGCCGGCTCCTTCCACGATCCGGCCTCCGACCGCCTGGTGGACGCCTGCCAGCACATCGCCCTGGGCTGTTGTACCAACCTGGACGACTTCTGCCGGCGGACCGGCGTGGACGAGGGCTTCCGCCGCTACAAGACGTTGCATTTCGTGTGTCCGCAGCAGCCTCCCTCGACCCTTGCGGAAGAGGCACCCGCGAGCGGGTCCCCGGGGGTGAGGGATTGCTACGATTTTGCGGCCAGCCGCTGGCTGCCGGCACCGCTACACCTCTTGCCGGGCCTGCTCGGGCTGGGCTACCTGAAACGCTCCGACCGCTGGGCCATCGCCCGCACGCTGTTGCGACTGGCCCGCCAGCCGCCCGACGACCGCCCGGACGCCCCGCCGATCGGCCCCTGGCTCCAAAGCCAGGGCCAGTCCGAGGAGGCCATCGAGCGGTTCTGGTCGGTCGTGCTCACTAGCGCCCTGGGGGAAACGACCGAGCGCCTGTCGCAGGCCGCCGCCCGGCAGGTTTTCCTGGACGGTTTTCTCGCCTCGCGGTGGGCCTATGAGCTGGTCGTGCCGCAGGTGCCGCTGGGAGAACTGTGGCCGCAGGCGGCCGCGTGGCTTTCTGCCCGGGGCGTGGCGATCCGCCTGGGCACCCGGGTCCAAGAGATTGAGAGTGCCGGCCGCCGCGCCGCCGCCGTGGTGCTGGGCGACGGCACGCGGCGCGGGTTCGACTTCTGCGTGGCGGCCGTGCCCTGGCGGCAAGTCCGCGGCCTGCTGTGTACACAACTCCGCCCGGCCCTGCCGGACCTCGATCGCGCGGAGCAACTCCAGCCCTCGCCGATCACCGCGGTCCACCTCTGGTTCGACCGGGCGATCTGCTCGCTGCCGCACGCGGCGATCATTCCGCGGGGTTGGTTCTTCGCCGATCCGCGGCCCGGGCCGCCGGCCTGGCACTACCAGGTCGTGCTGAGCGGCCCGCACGCCCTGCAGGGCCACGATCGCGAGGAGATCGTCCGGGCGGTGCGGGCCGACTTGGAGGCGGTCTGGTCGGCGGCACGCGGGGCGCGGCTCGTGCGGTGGCTCGTGTTGGCGCAGCCGGCGGCCGTGTTCTCGGTACGGCCCGGCAGCGACGCCCTCCGCCCCCCGCAGCGGACGCCGGTGGAAAACCTGCTCGTGGCCGGCGACTGGACGGCCACCGGCTGGCCCGCCACGATGGAGGGCGCCGTCCGCAGCGGCTACCTGGCCGTCGAGGCCATCTTGGCCGCGCTGGGCCACCCGGAGCGGGTCGTGGTCAAAGACTTGCCCAGGGGCTGGCTCGTGCGGCTGCTGGGATTGGGTTAGCGGCCGGTTCCGCCCGAGCCGCGAAGCGGCGCGCTATGAGAGCCCCGGGCGTCAGCCCGGGGATCGCCACCGGCGTAATGATTTTCAAGCCCTGAAAGGGCGCGCTACCCAACGGCGTTGAGCGGACCGGGCAACTGGCTGCGTCCTCGTTTCAATTCCCCGTCTCGGTCCCTATTTCGCGGCATCTTCGGCAAGATCGAGATTGTTGCGGCCCCCGTTGCACACCTCGCATAGTGTCCGAAGGTTGCCATAAACGGTATCCCCACCCTTTGACCACGGCGTAATGTGGTCAATCACCAGAATTGTCCCCACCTCGTTGGCTGGCGACCTTCCGCACTGGACGCACCGGAAACCATCGCGACGCATGACTAGAAATCGCAGTTTCCAGCCGGCCGTGCGGGCGGTGGCGTGCCTCGGCTTTGGCGCCTCCTCTTCGCTGGGCCCAACGCCGTGGGCGGCCCCGGTTCCGGTTTGTGCCTCCGGCGCGCTCGGCTCGTCTGGCTTGTTCACTGAGGCCACAAAGGCTTCGAGCGCTTTGCGCCACGAACCAAACCGGCGCGTGATTGCGCCTTCTCCGATCTTGGACTCAGGCTTCCGCACGTCGGCCTGCCGAGGCTGCCGGCCCAATCTCTGCCACGCCGTCTCGATTGCCTCGAAGCACAGCTCGTCGGTCACTTCCACCGGTAACTCGTAACGGGGGGTCAAGCCTGCTGCACGCACTGCCCCAGCCCAATCTCCGAAATTCCGGTAGATCGGCCGGTAAGTGTATTTGCCGATGGTTTTGTATTGCGAAAGACTCAGAACGTGGGTCCCGAGGGTGGCGGCAACGGCCTTTATGTCTTCGATCACGTCTTCTGGCGGAATAGACACCAGTTTGGTGGGCTGAATGCCTGCTCGGCGAAGGGCCGTATTCCAATTCCCGAAGCGTTTTTGCATCGTGGCGGCGCACCACCTCCCATGCTCGTTGTAGAGGTCCTTGGTGATCCCCGCAGGCTGAATCAACGCAGCCACGCGCCGCAAATCGGCGAGCAGATCCTCGTCGGGCTGGTTGAAATTGTCCGGCTCAAGTTCGAAACGCATGGCGGTAACTGATGGAGATTGACTGATACGGTCGAAACGGAGACGCAGGTAGCATTGCCAAGTCGAGGTAGGTCTGGGCCGGAGGGCTAATCGCGTCCCGTTCCAACTTCTGCATCCATGATCCCAATGGCGTTTCCAATGGGGCGGCACTACTTCAGCGGCCGCGCGTGCATTCTGCGGGGCGTTCTGGTCACCGGGTCGACGCTGACGCCGGTGTTCTCCAGGGCAACGACGCCGAGGATCGGCTCCGCTTCCGGTGGGCCGAAGATGATTTGCGCCACGGTCTCCGCGCCCAGAAACGCCACCCGCGCAAAACCGTACTCGTACTCCACGGGCTCGCCATTGGCCAGCTCGTAAACCGCCTTGCCTTCCGGTCGGGTGCCCGCCCGGGTCAGCCGATCTCCCGGCGCCATACAGTCGATGGCGCCAGTATCGACCAGGAACTCGGCTTCCCAAGGCTCCGCGTCTTGAGCGAGGTTCGATATCCGAGTTGTCACGTGGATAGTACCCATGCTGTGCTCCAGGCCGGTCAGCCGCGCGCGGGCCCCTGTTTCCCGCGGGGGTTCTTCTTGGGCCTGAATTCCAAGTCCGTCACCAAGTACAGGTCCACGATGCTGAATGCTTCGTCTGGCCCACAAACGATTACGGTTCGTCCGGTCGGAGAAAGTGCCAAGAATTCCCGGTGCGGGACAGGAATCTCGCGACCATCCGCCAGGTGCATGATAAAAGGCCGGAACGGTTGGGCATCGTACATCTCCCGGATCTTCTCAATGGTCATAGCACCAACTCCCAGTCGGCTCGAAGGCTTACTCCGTCAAAATGCTACCCCCGCAGGCCGCACCTGTCAACGAGCGTCCGAAAGCTCACCCGTACCCGCCCATGCCGAAGAAGAGCTGTTGCTTCAGGACGCGGTAGAGCCAGTAGTCCTCGGGGATTTCCTCGCCGGGCAGATGGTGGCTGGTGCGCGGCGTGGCGGCGGCCAGCTCGGCGGTCTGGTCGCGGCCGCTCTCGTCCACCGCCCCCGATTGCCGCAGGAACTCGGCCAGCTCGCCGGGATGCTCCAGGATCACGCAGCCGCGGGTCCGCCGGTGAACGAACTCCTGGAAGCCCCGCAGGAAGCTGCTCTCGTTGATCGAGCGGAAGAGGTCACCCGCGTGGTCGCGGATGGTCTGGCAGGCCAGGCCCAGCGGCGGGCAGGGCTCGATGCCGCCCCGCGGACCGACGTGGAACCCCAGCCCCACCGCCGCTGGACAGACCGCCGCGCCGGCCGCGTCCCAATACGTGTCCACCAGCAGGATCGGCTGCCGCCGCCGCAGGGCCAACAACTGGCGGCGGAGCTGGATCATCTGCTGGCGGCTCAGGCAGAACTCGGGCGAGGGATCGGCCCCCACGGGGCGATAGACGTAGTACCACAGGTACATCGCCCCCGCGCGGATGAGCTGGCGGACGTAGGCGTCGCCGGTTACCTCGTCGAGATTGGCTGCCGTAACGGTGGTGGCCACGCCGAAGAGGATTTTGGCCTGCCGCAGCCGGGCCAGGCCGGCCATGGCCGACTGGAACACGCCCGGCCCGCGCCGCAGGTCGTTGTTCTCGGCGAGGCCATCGAGGCTTACCAGCGGCGTGACGTTGCCGGCGGAGCGGATCCGCGCGACGTTCTCGGGGCTGAGGAACATGCCGTTGGTGATGATCTGGAAGTAGCAGTCCGGGTGCCGCGTGAGCAGGTCCCACAGCGGGGCCCACAACATGGGCTCGCCGCCCAGGAGCGTGTAGAAGCGGGCCCGCTGCCGCTTGCCGGCCGCGATTACCCGGTCGATATCCTCCGGCGAGAGTTGCTCGACCGGCCCTTGGCTTTCGATCCAACAGCCGTGACAGCGGAGGTTGCAGGCGTTGGTCAGGGCGAGGAACAAGAAGGGCGGAAACAGCTCGCCGCGGCGAACCCGCTGCTTATAGGCCGCCACCGCCTGCATCCCGCGGTAGACCCAGAGATAGCCGGCCTTCCACGCCAGCCGCGGAGAGATCTCGGTGGCCATTCGATACGCGAGGCGAAGCAGCATGAACGAGTCGTCCGTTGTCAGTGGTCCGTTGTCCGTTGGTAGTCGACGGTTGTGCCGACAACTGACAACTGGCAGCGGACAACTCCCTCTTGGCGGCCACCTGTCCCATTATACCTCATCGCCGTAGAATGACGGCGATGATCGACTTTCACCAACTGCTGGCCGCCTACCAAACGGCCCGCCACGATTTGCTGGCCGAGCGGGAGGCGTCGGGGCACTGGGTGGGGCGGCTCTCCAGCTCGGCCCTCTCGACCGCTACCGCCGCCAGTGCATTGGCCGTCGTGGCAGGCAACGTCCAGGACGAACCCCGCCGGCAGGCCTACCGGGCGCTCGCCGCCCGCGCCGTCGGCTGGCTGGCCGGCTGCCAGAACGCCGACGGCGGCTGGGGCGACACCGACAAGAGCTTCTCGAACATCGCCACGACGATGCTGGTCGAGGCGGCCTGCCACTTGGCGGGCGGCGCGGGGGAACAGGCCGGGCCGCTCGACCGGGCCCGCGCTTACATCGACGCCCGGGGGAGCATCGCCGGGCTGCGGCGGCGCTACGGCCCGGATCACACGTTCGCCGTGCCGATCCTGGCCAACTGTGCGTTGGCCTCGCGGGTATCCTGGCGCGAGGTGCCCCCCCTGCCCTTCGAGCTGGCCTGCCTGCCGCACGCCATGTTTCGCTTCTTGCGGCTGCCGGTGGTCAGCTACGCGATTCCCGCCCTGGTAGCGGTGGGCCAGGCGCGGTATTTCCATCGCTGGCCGCGGAACCCGTTGGTTTGGCTCGTGCGGCGGCTAGCCGTCCGCCGCAGCCTGCGGACGCTCGAGTCCATGCAGCCCCCCAGCGGCGGATTCCTCGAGGCCGTTCCCTTGACGAGCTTCGTGGTGATGAGCCTGGCCAGCACCGGGCGGGCGGAGCACGCCGTGACCCGCCGCGGCGTCGGTTTCCTGCTGGATACCGTCCGCGCGGACGGCTCCTGGCCCATCGACACGAACCTGGCCGTGTGGAACACCACGCTGGCGGTGGGCGCTTTGGCTGCGGCCAGCGGCGACGTGGGCGCGCTGGGTTGCCTCGAGTGGCTGTTGGAGGCCCGGCACCGGCGGGTCCATCCCTTCACGCACGCGGCCCCCGGCGGTTGGGGCTGGAACGACGCCGCCGGGGCCGTGCCGGATACCGACGACACCTCCGGCGCGCTCTTGGCCCTGAGAATCTTGTTGAATTCCGGTGGCCAGCAGCACCGCGGGCGGATTGAAGAGGCGGCCCTGGCCGGGGTGGATTGGCTCCTGGCCGTCCAGAATGCCGACGGCGGCTGGCCCACCTTCTGCCGCGGTTGGGGGAAACTCCCCTTCGATCGCAGCGGCACCGACCTGACGGCCCATGCCGTTCGCGCACTGCACGCCTGGCAGCATTGGTTCCCGAATCGCGACATCGATCGGGCCATCCGGGACGGGCTGGATTATCTCGCCCTCCAGCAGCGCACGGACGGAAGCTGGTGCCCGCTCTGGTTCGCAAACCAACACTACCGCGAAGAGGAGAATCCCATCTACGGTACCGCCCGCGTGCTGTTGGCCTATCGCGACCTGGGGCTGATCGAGAGCGAGCCGGCCGAGCGGGGCCTGCGGTGGCTGGCCGGCCGCGCCGATGCGGGCGGCGGCTGGGGGGGCCCGCTGCTCCCCTGTCCCCCTGGGAGAGGGGTTGGGGGTGAGGGCACGCCGCTTCCAATCCCCGATCCCTCATCCCAAACCCCCGGACGCAGTCCGGGGGTTTTGAGTTCCAATTTGCAATCCCCAATCCCCAATCCCCAATCCCTAATCCCTCCTGAATCCAGCATCGAGGAGACCGGCCTGGCCATCGAGGCCCTCCTGGCCGATCCGGCCAACCCTTCGCTCCAGCCCGTCCTGGAAGGCGCCATCCGCTGGCTGCTGGAGGCGGTGGCGGCAGGCCGGCATCGCCAGCCGGCCCCCATCGGCCTGTATTTCGCCAAGCTCGGATATTACGAGCAGACCTATCCGCTGGCGTTTGCGGTCGGGGCCCTGGGCCACGCCCTGCGGCAATACACGCCGTCGGCGGCCGGGGATCATTGAGGTCCGCCTGCTTGCCCGTTCCACGCTTGGAAGTCCCGCCGTCACAAGATATGATTAAGGGAATGACCGCCGCCAATTCCCACCCCCGCTGGTTCCATCTCACACCGGATCGGCTCGCCCTGGGGCTGCTGGCTCTTGAGGTATTTCTGCCGCTCTCGGCACGGCTCCATTGGCTCTCCAAGGGCTGGGCGTTGCTGATGGCTTTGCTGGCCCTCGGCGTAGCTGTGTGCGTGATGCTCACTTGGTTCCTGCGGCGCCGCTTGCGGTTCGGTCTTCGCGCGCTCTTGGTGCTGGCCGTCGCCGTTGCCCTCCCGTCGGGCTGGCTTTTGTGGGAGATGGACAGGGGGAAGCGGCTAGGCGCGGCGGTCGCGGCCATTGAGGAGTTGGACGGCGAAGTGCGCTGGACCGAGCCCTTGGGACCACGCTGGATGCGGAGCCTGCTGGGGGATGGTTTTCTCAATACCGTCTGGGCCGTGGACTTCAGCAACCCTAGAATCACCGACGAGAGAGTGGAACAGCTCCGTACCGTCTCGCCCGTGGATTTTGGCAATCCCCAAGTCACCGACGCCGGCTTGGAGCACCTCAAACCGCTGAGCCGGCTTGGATCGTTGGGCTTGGTGGGCGCGCAAATCAGCGATGCTGGACTCGAAAACATCGAGGGGCTGAAACAACTCCGCGTGTTGTGGCTCAGCGGCACGAGGATCAGCGATGCCGGACTGGCACATCTCGAGGGATTGACGCAACTCCAGGTATTGTGGCTTAACGGTACGAACGTCAGCGATGCCGGGCTGGAGCATCTCAGGGGACTGAGACAGCTCCGCGTGTTGTGGCTCACCGGCAGCCGGGTCACGCGCGCGGGTGCGGACAAGGCCCAGAAGACATTCCCGGTTTGTAAAGTTGTGCGCTAACGGGCTCATTGGAGTGCGGCGACAGGATGGCCGCTGGCTGGCCGCACTCCGGCAGTTGCACGTATTGCATCCCATCCTCAGTGGTGCCCTAGGTCCATCCGGAGTGGCATGACGGGGCCCTCTTGAGTAGCGGCGACAAGCCGCACTCCAAGCGAGCCAAGGCCGTGTTCCGGCACAGGTCGCTTTTCCTAGCCTTGGCGGGAAGTTAATATAGTAAGGATATTGCCCGCCCCACCCACCGGCCCAAGCCCCGCCCTGCACCCGCCGAGATCCCCATCGTGAGCAGCGTTCCACGGCGCGCCGATGAGCAGCCGCCCGTCCCGCTTTCGGGCCTGGAGAAGGGGGCCGTCCGTTTCTTGGCGGCGGGCACGACCCTGTCGGCTACGATCGCCGGGTCGCGGCGAGACGGGGACGGCGCCTTGCGCGAGGACCGGGACGGTTCCGGGCTGAAGGAAGTCCCGCCGAGCAAGGCCCTGCGGGAGCAGATTCGCGGCGGGGCGGTCGAGGCGGCGGCCGGCCTGGACCACTCGCGGCCGCCGTGCCGCCAGGAGCTCGATGCGGCGGGGCGAGCTGTGCTGGCCCGCCTCGCCCTGCCCGACATCTACCTCGGTTGGACGATGGTCGCCTTGGCTTCGGCGTTCTGGCGGGAACAGGTGGCGGCGGTGCCGCACGCGCGGCGGCTGGTGCTGCTGCCCCGCTGCCTCCGCAACGTCGAGGCCTGCCAGGCCCAGATGAGCCCCGAGGGACTCGATTGCCGCGACTGCGGGGCGTGCCCTCTTACGGATCTCCGTGGAGAAGCCGCCCGCCAGGGCTATCGCGTGCTGGTGGCCGAAGGCTCGCCCGCCGTGCTGAAGACCATCCTCAGCGGGCAGGTCGATGCCGTGCTGGGCGTAGCGTGCCTCGACGTTTTGGAGAAGACGTTCGACAAGATTCTCCTGGCGGGCATTCCCTGCATGGCGGTGCCCCTGCTGAGCAACGGCTGCCGCGATACCTCGGCCGACCTCGACTGGATTCGGCAAATGCTCGACACGCCCCACCCAGAGGGTACCCGGCCGGCCCAGCGGCAGACGCGGACTTATCTGTACCTGATGCGGGCAGCGGCCGGGATGTTCGAGCCGGCCGAGTTGGATCGGCTCGTGCTGGGCCGGGCCGCCGGGCGGCCCGACGACGACGCGGCCGTGGACGCCCTCTCCCCGCTGGCCGCCACCGAGGCGATTGCCCGCGGCTTCCTGGCCTCGGGGGGCAAACATTCGCGGCCGTTCATCACGCTGGCGGTGTACGACGCCCTGACGGGCTCGCGCGGCACGCTCCCCGACGGCGCGGAGCACGTCGCGCGATTCTCCGACGCCGTCAAGCGGATCGCCCTGGCCATCGAGGTCTTCCACAAGGCCTCGCTGGTGCATGACGACATCGAGGACGACGATTGGTTCCGCTACGGCCGGCCGGCGCTGCACCGCCGCTTCGGACCGGCCGTGGCCATCAACGCGGGGGATTACCTGATCGGGCTGGGCTACCGGCTGGTGGCTTCCCAACGCGACGCCCTGGGGGCGGAGGCGACGGCCGAGATCCTGGCCCAGTTCGCCCGCGCACATACGAAGCTCTGCGAAGGCCAGGGGGCGGAGCTGGTCTGGCGCGATGCGCGGGACCGGCAGCTCTCGCCGCTGGATGCGCTGAAGATCTGCGCGCTGAAGACGGCCCCGGCGTTCGAGGCGGCGATCCTGGCGGGCGTGCGGCTGGCCGGGCCCGTCGAGCCCTACCGCGAGGCGGTCTGCCGCTTCGCCCGGCACCTCGGCGTGGCCTACCAGATCCTCAACGACCTGGACGACTGGGAGCCCAGCGAAGTGTCGCGCCGCCGTTCGGGCGCCGACCTGCTGGGCGGCCGCCCCACCGTGCTCTGGGCCCTGGCCCTGGCCGGACTGGGCGACGCGGACCGCGCGAAGCTGCTCGCACTACTGGCCAAGCCGGCCGCCGACGAGGCCACGCTGGCCCGCGCCGGCGAGCTCTACCGGCTCTCCGGCGCGTTCCGCCAGGCCGCTTCCCTGGTCGCCAAGCATCACCGCCGCGCAGGCGAGGCTGCCGACGCCGTCCCCCCGGCGCTGGGCTACCTCTTCCATTTCCTGGCCGATGCCATCCTCGACCGCCGGCCCCTCTCGATCAGCGAAGGGAAATGAAGGTTCTGCACCTCAGCGCGGGCGCGGGCCCGATGTACTGCGGAAGCTGCCTGCACAGCAACACCCTGGCGGCGGCGCTGGGCAGGCTCGGCGTGGAAGTGCTGCTGCTGCCCGTCTACACGCCGCTGCGGACCGACGAGGAAAGCGCCAGCAGCGACCGCCTGGCGATGGGAGGCGTGAACGTCTACTTGCAGCAGACATGGGGCTCCCTGGGCTGGCTGCCGCGGTTCGTGCGGCGGCTGTTGGACCGGCCGGGGCTGGTGCGTTGGCTGGCCCGCCGCGGCACGCGGACCCGCCCGGAGCGGCTTGGCCCGCTCACCGTTTCCGTGCTCCGCGGCCACGAGGGCCGGCTGCGGGAGCTGGTTGGCGAGTTGGCGGGATGGATTGCCGACCAGGTCCGGCCGGACGTGATCCATCTGTCCAACGCGATGCTGGCGGGGCTGGTCCCGTCGCTGCGCGCCAAGTGCCCGGTGCCGGTGGTCTGCACCCTGTCCGGCGAGGACGGTTTTATCGAGAAGCTCCCGCCCGCCTTTGCGGCCGAGGCGCGAGCCGTGTTGCGCCAGCGGGCCGCCGAACTGGACGCCTTGATCGCCATGAACCGCTATTACGCCGGCTTCATGGCCGATTATCTGGCCGTGCCCGTGGATCGCATCCACGTGATCCCGCCGGGCCTCAACCTCCAGGGGCATCGTGCGTCAATCTCCCCTCTCCCTCCGGGAGAGGCACCCACGAGCGGGTACCCGGGGGTGAGGGCCTCGCCGGCTCCACCTGGCCCGGGGGCTAACGCCCCCGGCTCGCCCCCCAGTCCGCCCGCTAGCGTCCTTCCAAAGACCATTGGTTTCCTCGGCCGCGTCTGCCCGGACAAGGGTCTGCACCTGCTCCTGGAGGCCATGCGGCCGCTTGCCGAGGACCCCGGTGTGCCGGCGTTTCGCGTCCGCGCGGCCGGCTACCTGGACCAGGGCGACCGGCCGTATCTGGCGGGACTCCTGGCACAGGCTGCCGCATGGGGGCTCAGCGAGCGGTTCGAGTACCTGGGCGAGCTGGACCGGGAGGCCAAGATCGCTTTCCTCCAATCGCTGGACGTGATGACCGCGCCGGCCCTGGTTGCCGAGAGCAAGGGGCTCACGGTCCTGGAGGCGTGGGCCAACGGCGTTCCCGCTGTGCTGCCGGCCCACGGGGCGTTTCCGGAAATGGTCGCGGACACCGGCGGCGGACTGCTGTTCGCCCCCGGCAGCGTTCCGGGCCTCGCGGCGGCCCTGGGCCGGATGCTCCGCGAAGCACCGCTGGCCGGCGAGTGCGGCCGCCGTGCCCACCAGGCCGTCCACCAGCGCTACGGCGCCGAGCGGATGGCCCGGCAAACACTGAAACTCTACGAAACGTTGTGCAGCCGCGCGTGAGGCAAGAAGGAGGATCGCGCTGTCCCTTTTCTTCGATCCCGTGAGTTTTGCCGCCGCGCTCCTGCCGCAGGAAGTCGCGTCGCGGCACGCCGCGTTTCTGGCGGCTGCCCAGCTCTGCGACGGCGGGTTCCCCGGCCGGCGCGGCACGAGCGACCTCTACTACACCGGCTTCGCCCTGCGGGGGCTGGCGCTGGTCGGACGCCTCGATGGCCAGGTGGCGGCCCGCGCGGCGGGATTCCTGCAGGCCCAGATCGGCCGGCCCATGTCCGGGGCCGATTTCTTCGCGCTGGCCACCAGCGCGATGCTCGTCGAGCGGGTCACGGGGAGCGACGTATTCGCCGCGGCCGGCCGCGATCGGCGGCAGCAAGTGCGGGAGTTCTTCACCCCCTTCCGCCGCCCGGACGGCGGCTACGCAAAAACCGCGCGCGGCACGAGCAGCACGTACCAGACGTTCTTGGTGGTGTGGTGTAAGCAACTGGCCGGCGCGGAGCCGGACGAGCCGGGGCCGATCACGCGCCTCATCCGCTCCCGGCAGCGGCCCGACGGAGGCTTCGTGGAGATCGACGCCATGCGGCACAGCGGCACGAACCCCACGGCGGCGGCCACCGCCCTGTTGGCCGGGCTGGACGGCCTGGACGACGCGGTCTCGACCGCCGCCGTAAGATTCCTGGCCGGGATGCAGACTGCGGAAGGCGGCCTGCGGGCCAACGCGCGGATCCCCCTGGCCGACCTGTTGAGCACCTTCACCGGCCTTGTGGCCCTGGCCGCCCTGGACAGTCCGGCCGCCGTCGACCGGGCGGCCGCGCTGCGGTTCGTCCTCTCCCTCCAGCGGCCCGGGGGCGGCTTCCACGCGGGGGCCTGGGACCAGGTGGCGGACGTTGAGTATACTTTCTATGGGTTAGGGGCGATGGCGCTACTGAGCTAATGGTCTTAGGGCTTGGGCCTTGGGTCTTGGTATTCCGGACGTTGGCCCCAGACACCAAGACCTAAGCCCCAAGACCTAAGCCCCAAGACGCAATGCCGAAACTCGTCGCCGAGAACGTCACGAAGGCGTATCCCACCCGCGGGGAACCGCTGGTGGTTCTCGGCGGCGTGTCGCTGGCGCTGGAGGCGGGGCAGACGGCGGCCATCCTCGGCCCCAGCGGCTCGGGCAAGAGCACGCTCTTGAGCATCCTGGGCACGCTGGAGCCGCCCAGCAGCGGCCGCGTCCTGCTGGACGGCGTGGAGCCCTTCTGCCTGGACGAGCGGGCTTTGGCCGCCTTCCGTAACCGGCGGATCGGCTTCGTCTTCCAAGACCATTATCTGTTGCCGCAGTGCTCGGTGCTGGAGAACGTGCTCGTGCCGGCGGTGGCCGGCGGACAGGTGCGGCGGGAGGTGTTCGAGCGGGCGCGGATGCTGCTGGAGCGGGTGGGCCTGGCCGGCCGGCTCGACCATCGCCCCGCGGAACTCTCCGGCGGCGAGCGGCAGCGGGCCGCCCTGGCCCGCGCCCTGCTCCTGGCCCCCGACCTGCTCTTGGCCGACGAGCCCACCGGCAACCTCGACCGCGCCACTGCGGAACGGATCGGCCAACTGCTTGTGGAGCTTCAGGTGGATGAGCCGCGGATGGTGATCGTCGTTACGCACAGCCCGCGATTGGCCGCCCTCATGCAGCGGCAGTTCGCGCTTGATGAGGGGGTATTACGAGAGAAAAAGGTCCCGTAGCGAGGTCGCGCGGGAACCATCTCACATGCCAACCCCGCCATCGCGACAGCCCCTCGTGCGACCTGGGCGGCCCTCCCGTCCCCGCCCCGATCAGGTCCCGCCCCGGCTATCGTGACGGTCCCTGTGGCGGCCGCGCGTGCGTCGGACGGCCTTTCTGTCCCTGCCCCGCTGGCCGCGGCTTGGGCCGCTCGCCGCGCTTCGCGGCCAGGTAATTGGGATTCTGGGCCTGGCCCGTCAGCTCGTAAAGGAACCGGCTGGGGATGCTGGGCCGGGGCTTGCCCCATTTCTGCCGGCTCAGGGCCAGCGTGAGCGTCAGCCGCCGCTTGGCGCGGGTCACCCCCACGTAGCACAGCCGCCGCTCCTCGTCGACGGCCGCATCGTCCCCGGCCACGGACCGGGCGTGCGGCAGCAGCCCCTCTTCCATGCCCACGATGTAGACCTCGGGGAACTCCAATCCCTTGGCGGCGTGCAGGGTCATCAGCGCGACCGCGTCCCGCTGCAGCTTCGACTCCTTGTCCTTTTCCTGCTCGCTGTTGGCCAGGGCAATTTCCTGCAGGAAACCGGCCAGGGTCGGCGCGTTGGCCCGCTGCCGGTAGCTGCCCAGCGCATTGACCACCTCCTCGACGGCCGCCCAGCGGGCCTCCTGTTGGTCGGCATCCGGGTAAAGCCGGCGGAGGTCCTCGCGGTAGCCGATCTCGTGGATCAGGTCGCGGAGGAGTTCGACGCGCGGCTCCCGCTCGAATCGCTGATAGCGGCGCACCAGGTCGCAGAACTGCTCCACGGCCGGCAGGCCGGCCTGCGGCAGGACCTCCCAGAGCGGTTTCTTCCGGGCGATCGCCTCGGCCAGCAGGCGTTTGACCGTGCCCTGGCCGATGCCGCGAGGGGGCGTGTTGAGGATCCGCAACAGCGAGCCTTCGTCCCGCGGGTTGACCAGCACCTTCAGATAGGCCAGCACGTCGCGGACCTCCTTGCGGTCGTAGAACGACAGGCCGCCCACCAGCACGTAGGGAATCTTCGCCAGGCGGAGTTCCATCTCGAACGTGCGCGGCTGCTCGTTGGTGCGGAAGAGGACGGCGAAGTCGCGCGCGGTGCGGCCCTCCCGGCCGATCCGCCCGGCCAGCTCCGCGACCACCGCCTTGGCCTCCTGGACCTCGTCTGCCAGTTGCAGGATGCGGGGCTCCTGCCCGCCGGCGGTGGCCTGCAAGACCTTCGCGTGCCGGTGCCGGTTGAAGGCGATCAGGCGGTTGGCCCAGGCGAGGATCTCGCGGGTCGAGCGGTAGTTGATCTCCAGGCGGACCACTTTGGCTTCCGGCCAGTCCTTGCGGAAGTCGAGGATGTGGGCCACTTCCGCGCCCCGCCAACCGTAGATCGACTGGTCGTCGTCGCCCACCACGCACAGGTTGCGGTGGCCGGCGGCCAGGGCCTTGACGATGCGGTATTGGCTGCCGTTGGTGTCCTGGTACTCGTCCACCAGCAGGTGATCGAAGCGGGCGGCCTCGGCCGCGCGGATTTTCGGGAAGCGGGCAAAAAGCTCCTCGGTCAATAGCAGCAGGTCGTCGAAATCCACCGCCCCGGCGGCTTTCAAGGCGTCCTGGTAGCGGCGGTAGGCGGAGGCGGCCAGGTGCTCCTTGTCGCTCTGGGCGCGGGCGGCGGCCTGCGGGGGGCCGAGCGCGGCCATCTTCCAGCGTCCCACGCAGGCCAGCAAATCGCCCGGCCGCAACAGGCCCTCGGCCGCGCGGATCTCGCGGAGCGCCGCGCGGGCCACTCCCTCCTGGTCGCCCCGGTCGTAGATGGCGAACCCGCTCGGATAGCCCAGGTGCGTAATGTGCCGCCGCAAGATCCGCACGCAGAGGGAATGGAAGGTCGAGATCTCCGGCTGTTGGGGGAGCCGTTTGCCCAACAGCGCGGCGGCCCGTTGGCGCATCTCATCGGCCGCCTTGTTGGTGAAGGTGACGGCCAGGATGCGGTCCGGCGCCGTGCCGCGGCGGATCAATTCGGCGATGCGGTAAGTGACCACGCGGGTCTTGCCGCTGCCGGCCCCCGCCAGGACCAGCAGCGGGCCCGAAGGGGTCATCACCGCCGCGTGTTGTGAGGCGTTCAGTGGCATGGCTGGAGCTTGGATGGTAAGCGGCCTCGGTCCGCGGCGGAAGGGGCCCCCGCCGGCTGCGGGTTGGGGCGCTGTCTCCGACCACGCCCCCTGCCGCAACCGCAGGTCTCCTTCGCTACCCGGGAGACCTGACGGCCGCCGCACGGCGGGGTCGGAGGCCCGCGCCGAACAGGGGGGGGCCGCCCGTCGCCCTTGACGCCCCTCCCCCACGAGCGCTATACTTGTGAATTCCCTCTGCCAACCGTTCAGACCGGGGAGTAATCCATGAAGAGCCAGCGGCGGCACGAATTGCAAACCAACATGTTGGCGGACTGGCTGGGAGAAACGCTCGGCCGGATCAAGCCGTACCAGAACGCCATCCTGGCAACGGTCATCCTGGTGGTCGTGGTCGTGCTCGGATTCATGTGGTGGCGCAACCGTTCGGCCTCGTTTGGCGCGGATGCCTGGGCGTCGGTTCGTCTGGTCAACGACGATCCCCAGGCTTACGAAGACGTCGCGCAGCGCTTCCCCAAAACGCCGGCGGGCGAGTGGTCCGCCATCCTGGCCGCCGATCAGTACCTCTTGATCGGCTCGATCCAACTCTTCCACAACAAGGCGATGGCGGTCCAGGCCCTCGGCCGTGCGGAGGGACTTTACCAGAAAGCCCTTCAGGAGGGCAGCACGCCTATGGCCCAGGAAAGGGCCACCTTCGGCTTGGCGCGCACGCTGGAATGCGCCGGCCGCCTGGATGACGCCGTCAAGCGCTATCAGGAGGTGGTCGATCGCTGGCCGACGGGCATGTTCCGCGCGACCGCCGAAGACCGCATTCGGGACCTGGGGAAAGAGTCCATCAAACGCTTCTACGACGATTTCGCCAAGTTCAACCCCAAGCCGCCGCCTGCCAAGGAAACCGGGGCGGGCTCCAAGTCCAAGCTCGGACCGCCGCCGGAGAATCCGCCGGAGGTGCCCGCCGCACCCACCAAGCCGGAGGCGCCCGCCAAGCCACAAGTGCCCGGCAAGGCGGAGGTGCCAGCCAAGGCGGAAATCCCTGCCAAGCCGGTGGCCCCTGCCAAGGCTGAGGTCCCTGCCAAGCCAGAGGTCCCTGCCAAGGCGGAGGTCCCCGCCAAGAGTCCATTGCCGGGCAAGGCTGCGGCACCCGACGAGCCTGCGGCGCCGCAGAAACCCGAGCCGCCGGCCAAGGGCCGCTGAGACGCCGCCCCATAAAGCCGCGACCGTTGGTCGCGGCTCTATGTCATTGACCCCGGCGCCGCTGCGATGCAACTCTCTAACGAGCCCTTCGAGTTCGTCGTGGATGCCAGCGAGGCGGGCCAGCGGCTCGACGTGCTGCTGACCATCCGCTTCCACGATTACAGCCGCGGGCATCTCCGCCGCGTCATTTCGGCCGGCGGGGTCCAGGTCAACGGCAAGGGGGGCAAGCCCGCCTATCGCGTGCTGCGCGGACAGCGGATCTCAATCGTCCTGCCGGAAATCCCCCGGCAGTCGCCCCGCCCCGAGAACATCCCCCTGGAAGTCCTCTATCAGGACGAGGATCTGCTGGTGGTGAACAAGCCGGCGGGCATGGTGGTTCATCCGGCCCGCGGGCACTGGTCCGGCACGCTGGCCGGCGCGCTGCAATATCATTTCGGCCCCAGTCTGAGCAGCACGGCAGGGCCATTGCGGCCGGGGATCGTCCACCGCCTGGACCGCGACACGAGCGGGGCGATCCTCGTGGCCCGGACCGACCAGGCGCATAACCATCTGGGCGCGCAGTTCCGCGCCCGCTCGATCGAGAAGGAGTATTTCGCCCTGGTCAGCGGCCGGCCCGACCGCGACCGCGACCTGATCGACTGCGCGATCGGCGTGCATCCCGTCGAGCGCGAGAAGATGGCCATCTTGCGGGACGAGTCGGCCGGCCGGCCGGCTCAGACCTTTTACGAGGTGCTGGAGCGGTTCGACGGTTTTGCGGCGATGCGGGTGCTGCCCAAGACCGGCCGCACGCACCAGATCCGCGTACACCTGGCCCACGTGGGCTGTCCGGTCCTCTGCGACCGGCAGTACGGGGGCCGCTTGCAGGTGACGCGGCAGGAGGTCCGCCGCGAGGGTGAAGACACGACCGTGCTCTTGGCCCGGCAGGCCCTGCACGCCCGGCGGCTGCGGTTCCTCCATCCCCGCAGCGGCGCGCCCTTGGAAGTCATCGCCCCCCTGCCGGCCGACCTGTCCGCCGTGCTCGACGAGCTGCGGCAATGGCGGCGGGGGTAGAAATTGGGGATTGGGGATGTTGGGCGGCCCTTCGCACCCCTCTCACGCTTCACACCCTTCTCACCCTGGCCCCTGAGCCTTCACGCGCACTGAGGCGTGCCTGGCTACGTCGCCCGCTTGCTGCCCCGTGCTGGAGGGGATAGGATGGCGGACGGCATCAGAGGTAAAGGGAAGGGTAACGCGGGGCAGTTCTCGTCACCTTGCTCTTAGTGTATGCCCGGGGGGTATGCTTGCGATAGCCTGCACGGGAGGAACATCATGCAACGAAATGACATCGGAAAAATCAGCCGTCGGACTTTTCTGGCTTCGGTTCCCATCGCCGCCTCGGTGCCGCTGCTCGACGGGGCCACGGAGGCCAGGGGGATGGATACGGGGCTGGCTTTGAAGGGGGAAACGCCGGTTCGCGCCACGATTCTCAACACCTCGTGCCCCGGGGCCCAATTCTACGATCATCACGAACAGGACCTTGCGGACGAGGCCATTTCCACGCACGGTTTATTCCGCTGGTATGGCCCGGAGGGCCGACCGCAGCCCACGAAAGTGGCGGCCTTCGAAAAGGAGTTTGCCCGCCTCCTGGGTGTCAAGCACGTGCTCGGCATCACCTCGGGGACGGCGGCGCTGCACACGGCCCTGACGGCTCTGGGGGTAGGCCCGGGCGACGAGGTGATCCTGCCCGCTTGGACCTGGTATTCCTGTTACTACACCATCCTCATGACCGGCGCCCTGCCGGTTTTTGCCGAGGTGGACGACTCCTTCGCCATCGATCCGCGGGATTTCGCCAGGAAGATCACTCCGCAAACCAAGGCGGTGATGGTCGTGCACCTGTTCGGAGCGCCCGCCGACATGGACGCCATCATGCAGGTGGCGCGCCGGCACAACGTCAAGGTCTTGGAAGATTCCGCGCAGTGTGCGGGGGGGCAGTACAAGGGCCAGCGCACCTCGACCATCGGCGACATTGGAATTTTCAGTTTCCAGCTCCACAAGATGATCACCGCGGGCGAGGGCGGAGCGGTGGTCACCAACGACCCGCTGTTGTACGAGCGCGCCGTCCGCTTTCACGATCTCGGCCTGCTCCGGCCCCCCACCCAGGCCCAGTTGGGCGCGGGCGCTATGCCGTATTTCATGGGAGTCAACTATCGCATGAACGAAATGACGGGCGCCGTGCTGCTGGCCCAACTGCGGAAACTCGACGGCATCCTGGCCCAACAGCGCCGCAGGGGCGGGTACGTCATCGAGCGGGTGAGCCGCATCCCGGGAATCAAGCTGCGGCGGAGCAACGATTGGAAGGGCGAACTCCACCTCACGCTTGACTTGTTGTTGTCCAGCCAGGAGTTGCGCGACCAATTCCTGAAAGCCATGAAGGCCGAGAACGTCCCGATGGAGCGGCCCAGCGCGGCCGTAGTCCTGCCGGCCCAGCCCCCCATCGCCAACAAGGCCGTCCCCCATCCGGCGTGGCCGTCCTTTAATTCGCCGCGCGGCCGGGAGCTTCGTTACGGCGCGGACAGTGTTCCACGCACGATGGAAATCTTCAACAGAACGGCCACGCTCACGGTCGGTCCGAAGTATAGCGACCGCGATCTGGATGACATCGTCGCCGCCGTCACCAAAGTGTACACGGCACTGGTCCACTAAGGCCGGCGGAAGAGCGGCGGGTTTGCAAGAACCTGCGCGCCGCGCGCTCGACCTCGGGGGGCCGCCCAGCGGCAGCCGAAGGAGAAGATTTTGCTCTGGCGAAAGACCTTTCGTGCGTACACCTGGAGGCGGTTTGTTGGCGATGTTTCGGGCGGGGTAATCGCCGCGCTGATCGCCCTCCCTTACGGTTTGGCGCTGGCGTCGTTGATGGGACTCCCCCCCATCCTGGGCGTCTATACCTCGATCCTCTCGGCGCCTTTCTGCGCGGTGTTGGGCCGTAATCCCGTGCTCATCGGCGGCACGTCCAGCGTGACCGTTCCGTTCATCGCCGCGGCCGTGCGTGCCCAGGGAATCTCCGGTGCGGCCAAGGTCTGTATTTCCGCCTCCATCGTGATGATGGCCTTTTGTATTCTGCGGTTGGGCCGCCACGTCGCCAAAGTGCCGCACTCCGTCGTGGCCGGGTTCTCCTGCGGCATCGGCGGCATGATGATCATCTCGCAGTTGCGCACCATCTTCGCTCTCCACGCGCCCGCGGGCGGGTGGAAAGAGTCGATGCTCCTGCAACTGCTGCAAGTCGTGCAAAACCTCGGCCAGATGCGCCTCCCACCGTTCCTTGTGGCTTTAACCGTCGTGGTGATCGCCACGCTGGTGGCGTATCGGTTCCCCCGCAGCCCGGCGCCCTTGTTCGGAGTCGTGGCGGCGCTTATCGTGGGCAAGTTTTTTGGATGGCACGAGAAGGAAGTCGGCACTTTATTCGCCGGCCTGCCCTCAGCGGTGGGATTTCATTGGGAGCCGTCGGACGTGTGGAACGTGCTCCCCGCGGCTTTCGGCTTGGCCTTTGTATCTTCCGTCAATCTGCTCATGACCTCGCGAGTGGTGGAACACTTTCGCGGCCGTCACCAACTGATGAAGAAGCACGACGCCGACGCGGAGCTGGGGGCCTACGGCATTGCGAATCTCATTGGCGGGACCTTCGCAGCGCCCACCAGCGTCGGCATCGCCGCGCGGAGCCTGGCCAACGTGCAGTGCGGCGCCAGCACCGCCGTGTCCAACGTCATCCATGCCCTGTTCCTCGTGGGCTTCCTGACCATGGGAACGCAGTTTCTGGCCCAGATACCGTTGGCCGCGCTCGCGGGAGTCACGGCCTGGATGGGCGCCCGCCTGCTGGATTGGAGCACCTGGAGGCGGCTGGGCAAGATGCGGCGTGTGGATGCCGCCGCATTCGTCGGGACGACGGTTGCAGTTCTGATGATCAACGCCGTGGCGGCCATCGCCATCGGCTGTTTCTTCCACGTGCTGCGCTATGCTTACCGCCGCTTCTTTCCGCTGCCTTCTGCATGAGCGCTGACCGTGCGGCGGAGGCAGCCACACAGCCGCACGGACGGGGGGCGGAAAGGGGGGCTGATTCTCCCCAAAGAAGATCAGGGAAAACAGTGCCCTGTTCTCCAACAAAGACATCCGCCGCGAGAGTGAAGACCCCACCGTGCTCCTTGCCCGGCAGGCCCTGCACGCCCGGCGGCTGCGGTTCCTCCATCCCCGCAGCGGCGCGCCCTTGGAGGTCATCGCCCCCCTGCCGGCCGACCTGTCCGCCGTGCTCGGCGAGCTGCGGCAGTGGCGGGGGGGTAGAGCTTTGGGCAACGGCGGGAAACCCTCCGCCCCCTCATCCCTCCGCCTTCATCCTTCATCCTTCATCCTTTGAACAACAGCCCCATCAAATCGCGGGTGCCCAGCGGCGTGGGGCTGCCTAAGACCTCGCCGGCCGCAAAACCGGCCGCCATGCCCTGCTGCCGGGCGTAGGCCGTGAACCGCTCCAGCCACTCCTGCTTCTCGGGCGGGAACTGCGACTTGTAGCAGCCGATCGCGGCCATCTTCGTCTGTAGCACGTCGCCGATGTCCACCACCACCGCAGCCGGCGCATTGGGCGCCAGGCTGCGAAACGCCAGGTAGGTGTAGAGCAGAGCGGGAATGGTGTGGGCGGCCAGACCGTCGAAATGCTCGTCCCACTTGGTCAGCTTCGCGTAGAATACGGCGGCCTCGGTGATCAGCCGGGCCTGGTAGTGGTCGGGCGAGGCCAGCGGCGTGCGGGCACCCAGGCCGATGACCAGCCGCGGCCGGTAGCGGCGGAACTGCTTGGCCAGGGCGACCCGCGCCTCGAAGGTGTCGAAGAGCCGCCGGTTCGGCAGCTCGAGGGTTACGCGGTGGACGACGCCGAGCACTCCGGCGGCCTCGCGGGCCTCGGCCAACCGCACCTCCGGCCCCGCCGAGCCGGGCGTCGGCTCGCCGTCGGTCAGGTCCACGATCCCCACGCGGTAGCCCTGCCGGGCGAGCTTGGCCAAGGTGCCGCCGCAGGCGATCTCGACGTCGTCGGGATGGGCCCCGACGGCCATCACGTCCAGGGGTTTGTCGTCCACGAGGCGGGCTCCGGGGATGCGTTTTCCTCTGCGGAATTATAGCCGCCCGCGGCTTGGCCGGCATCCCCTGTTGCGGCACGGTCTCCTGATCGCGCCACGGCCCTGACCGAAGGTCTCCTCTTCCCGGCCGTTGATCGCGAAATCTCGAAATTCACCAAACGGCCGGACTGATTGCCGCGCCGCGGTGCTGGCATGGCGCGGCGGTCGGCAGCCTCGCAGCGGCGGACGAGATTCTCGACCGCAGCGGGGCCACGATCAAAGGCTACGGCCGCCGCTGGGATCGTCCCAACGCCACAGCCGTCGCGGCCTTCGCTACCCTGGAGCGGAGCGGCCCATGGCACAAATTCCGGCCAAACGCTTCCGCCGCCGCCTTAGCACCGCCAAGAAGTTTGCTCCCACCCCCTGTCCCTTCCCACCCCTCACGCCGGCGCGGTACGATGGAGGTCCGGCCAGAGGCCCGCGGGCCGCGGCCGAACGGCGCGCCCAAAGGGTTCCCGGCCCGCCCGCTGAACCTCAACCCCCAATCCCCCAAATCCCCGCTCAGGATTCCTTCCATGACCACCCCCTTCGATCGCCGCAAGTTCATGGGGTCCGCCGTCGCGGCGGGCGTCATCAGCATTGTTCCCCGGCACGTGCTGGGCGGGGCCGGCCACGTCGCCCCGAGCGAGAAGATCACCCTGGCCCACGTCGGCATGGGCACGCAGGGCTTCAACGAGCTGGGCGACCTCCTGGCCGAGCCGGAAATCCAGATCGTCGCCGTCTGCGACCCGAACACCGACAGCAACGACTACGTGGAGTGGGGGAAGCACGGCACCCGCAACTGCATTCGCAACTACCTGGGCAATCCCACGTGGCGCGAGGGCCAGGCCGGCTGTCCCGGCGGCCGGGAGGTGGGCCGGCAGGCCGTCGACGCCTGGTACGCCAGGCAGCGGGGCGGCCAGAAATTCAAGGCCTGCTCCGCCTACGCCGACTTCCGCGAGCTGCTCGCTAAGGAAAAAGACCTGGACGGCGTCAAGATCATGACGCCCGATCACCTGCACGCCACCATCTCCGTCGCGGCCATGCGGCAGGGCAAGCACGTCATGGTCCACAAGCCCCTGGCCAACCGCCTGGCCGAGGGCCGGCGGGTCGTCGAGACGGCCCGCCAGACGAAGCTCGCCACCCACCTGATGGCCTACGGCGTCGCGGCCGGCATGGGGCGGATCGCCGAGCAGGTCAAGCAAGGGGCCATCGGGCCGCTGCGGGAAGTCCACAATTGGTCGAACCGGCCGGTGTGGCCGCAATACACGGAGATCCCCCGCGACACGCCGCCCGTGCCCCAGGGTTTCGACTGGGACTTGTGGCTCGGGCCGGCCCTGCCGCGCCCCTATCATCCGCACTACACGCACACCGTCTTCCGCGGCTGGTACGATTTCGGCGGCGGCTCGATGGCCGACATGGGCATCTACAGCCTGTGGCCGGTCTTCGTAGCGCTGGGGCTGAGCCCGGCGGCAACCGCCGAGGCCTGGGCCAGCCACACCTCGACGATCGTGGACCAGGTCAGCCGGGTCGCGGCCAACGATTTCTCCTATCCGGCCGCCTGCCGGCTGCGTTTCCGCTTCGCCGCGCGGGAAGATGCGCCCGCATTGGAGCTGTTCTGGTACGACGGCGGCATGAAGCCGCGGCTGCCCGAGGAACTCGACGCGCAGAACGTGGACATACCGCCGGAGGGCATCTTGTTCGTCGGCCAGGGCGGGGCGATCATGGCCGGTTTCATGGGCCAGGACCCGCAACTCTTCGCCAAGGGCAAGCGCGGGCCGCTGGGCGACCAGCGGGCCGCGCCCCGCGGCGGCGCGCACGCAGCGAAGGAGCACGGCGGGCGCTACAAGCCCTGGGTCCGCGCCGTCAAAGGCGGCCCGCCCTCGCCGGGAAACTTCCTCGCCGCCGCCGCGATCACCGACACCGTCAACCTGGGCACCGTCGCGTTGCGTGCCGGCCGCAAGGTCTTTTTCGACGCCGCGAACATGAAAATCACCCAGCCCGCCGACGCCAACCGCTACCTGTACCGCCAGTGCCGGCAGGGCTGGGAATTGTAGGAATCGCCGCAGGCCAGGGCTTGTCGTTCCCGGCCGGCGGCAGGCCCCAGGGGAAAAAGCACCTTTGCCATGCCCGAACTTGCCAAGTTGGTGATCAAGGCCTTTCCGGAACACGGCAACATGCAGCTCATGCGGCTGCGGATGGCCGTCGAATTCCATTGCTCCCGCTGCGATGCCGCGAAGCGGGCCGACTTGCTGGCCGTGGTGTCGGGCGATTGGCAGCGGCTGCTGTGCAAAGCGTGCTACCTCGAGCTGCTCTCGGAGCAGCCGGAGTGACCGGGAGGTAGGCCATTCATTCCGCCGCGCGCTCGGCCCATATGGTCTGCTGTAGAAATAGTTGAGGTCTCGCCCCAAGCGCCCCGGGCCCCAACTGCCCACGATCTGCGTAACTAACTGTCACATAATGATTTACCAGTGTTCTGAGCAGGCTCTTCCGCATGAGCGTCTGCCTGCCGGCAGGCATTGCTGACATCAGCCGCGACATCACCCATGTGGCCGACGGGCACGCGCCCTCGCGGCTGGCCAAAAAATTCGCCGGGCTGTAGACAGCCCTACGGGAACCCGATATCATGAGGGTCGTAGTGGTGTTTCTCGGCCCCGAGTCCTCGTCGCGTTACTGCGAGGCCGATCATGTCTGCGGCACGTCTGCCGGCGTTACGAAACCGGGGTAAGGCGATGTCATCTGGCGGGCGCCGTAAGCGCGGCCGCCCCTCTGCCCGGCAACTCAGGGTCGAGCCGCTGGAATCTCGTTGCCTGCTGACGGCCACCGTGCAGGCCACTCCCGAGAGCGTGATCGGCGATTCGATCAACGCCTTTGCCCGCGACCTCTACGGGCAACTTCAGCAGCAGTATCCCGGCAACCTGGCCTTCTCGCCGTTGAGCATTTCGACCGCCTTGGCGATGGTCTATGCGGGGGCCGGCGGGGAAACGGCCGCGCAGATGGCCAGCACGCTGCATCTGGCGGGGCTTGACCCCAACGCCGTAGCCGCCGCCTTCGGCTCGCTGCTCGCGGACCTCAACAGCGCGGGCAAGGCGGGCAATTTCGACCTCAGCGTGGCCGACGCGCTTTGGGGGCAAGCGGGCTTCCCCTTCAACCCCGACTACCTGAGCCTGCTCCAATCCAGTTATGGCGCGGGACTGCGACAGGCCGATTTCTCCACCACAAGCGCCGCCGAAGCAGCCCGGCAGGTCATCAACACGTGGGTTGCCGACCAGACGAATCAGAAGATCCAGGGCCTGTTCCCCCCGCATTCGCTGGACCCGGACGGGCTAACCGCCACAGAGTTGGTGCTGGCCAATGCGATTTACTTCAATGACCAGTGGCTCGAACCGTTCGATCCGGCGGAGACCTGCGACGCCCCCTTCACGCTCGCCTCGGGAGAGCAGATTACCGCCTCCACGATGAACCAACTGGGCGGTTTCGGCTACATGGATAGCGACGGCTACCAGGTCCTGCAGATGCCCTACGCCGACGGCCGGCTGGCGATGGATATCCTGTTGCCGACGCAGACTGGGGCGGCGGGGCTGGACGCAAGCAACCTCCCGCCCGATCTGGGCCAATGGCTCAGCGGGCTGAGCAACCAACAAGTTATTGTCTCGCTTCCCAAGTTCCAAATAACGACCGAGTCCATGCCGCTCGTCCCATCGCTCGAAAACTTGGGGATGACCGACGCATTCAACCCATTCGCCGCCGACTTTTCGGGGATAAGCAGCGAATCGCTCAATATCAGCACGGTTTTCCACGAGGCGTTTGTCGAAGTCAACGAAACGGGTACGGAAGCCGCCGCCGCGACTGGCATCGGGATGGTTCACCCGACCTGCTTCGTCGCAAACCTCGTGCCTCCGGTCGTCTTCAACGCCGATCATCCCTTCGAGTTCATCATTCGCGACACGCAGTCGGGAAGCGTACTGTTCATGGGCCAGGTGACCGAGCCGCAGGCACCGACCGACAATTCGTCCCCAGGCGGCTCCCCGTCGAGCAGCCAGCCGCCGTTATTGCTGCCCGCTCCGCCGGCAGCCACGAAACCTCCGGCCACCGCACCGCTACGGAGCGTCAATGCGCCGCCGCCGACGAATCCGATTGTGACCGGACCAGTCGCCCATGCGCCCCCGGTCTCGCCGCCCGCGGCACCGACAAACCCCGTCACGCACACGCCGCCGGTGGTGGGAACCCCATCGACGGGCCCGGCCAAGGCCCCCGGTTTCCTGCCGAGCGACCCGGGCCACGGCGTCACCGCGCAACCCCCTGCGCTCGTCCGCTGGGCTCCCACCCGCTACACCTTCGCGGAACCGCTGGCGAGCCCGCCTTCGAGTACGCAAGTGACCAACGCGCCGGTCGTCGTGCCCTCGGCGAGCGGCGCGGCCGCCCCAACGGCCGCGGCAGCCGTGCCGTCCGCGTCCCCGCAAGACGCCAGCACGTCGCAGGTTGTCGCGCGACTGGATGACTCGGCGGCATGGGCCGGCGCCGAGAGCCCGCTCCGCGCGTTTGCAAACGATTCGTCGACGGGTGAGTCGATAGCCGACGACCCGGGTGTCGGTGTCGCCGCGGCAGTCGAGGTCAGGCTGTAATTATTTCTACAGCAAGACCTACGGATCGCACGGAAATCAATATTCACTACGGGCCGCGTCCCTGGCTTCCGCCGCGTACTCGACCCACATGGTCTGCGGGCTATGGCCCGCGGCGATCGTCCAACTCCGGTCGGCCTTGCCCGGCAGGTAATCTGTCCGGGGGTTCACAAAGCGGCAAAGTTAATACACTCCGACGCGCCTCGGCCGTCACGGCCCAGCGCGGCGCCCTCGCGCTCACCGGCGGGGTCGATGGCGTTTTCTTCAGCAGGGCCACGAGCGGTATCATCCCGCAACTGTCAATTGGTTACACATTCCAAATGACCGTGCACGATCCTGGGAGGCGGCCCGGTAGGTCCCTTCTGCCGGAAGGGACATGAGCGGCACTACACGTTGTCGGTGCGCGGAGTCCCGCTCGGCAAGCGGGACCTACCAAGAAACCTCCCAGAATCACGTAAGTGCATTTAGTGCGACACGCACTAGAACGCACACTCCAAGCCGGCGGTGGCCCCGTGATAAAAGACGCCGGAGCTGCTGTTGACGCCAAGCGCCTGCACAGAGACGTCCTGCGGAAGAATGGCAAGGTGGCTGTAAGTCTCTGGAATCTGGGCGGGCGCTAGAGCAATGCCTTGCAGCCAGATCGCTTCGTAACCGGCTCGCAACGAAATCCGCGGGGTAACTTGATACTTGCACTGCACCCCGATCTCGCCCACGAACGCGGCGTGATCGGCCGAGGCGGTCTCCTGGTACAAGATCCTGTAGATGCTGACCGTCGTGGTTTCTTCCGCGTGACCGCCGAACAGCCCCGCCTTCCCCACGCAGCCAAGCGAAAAGCGGCCACGCTCCAGTAGCTTTCCCTCCGCACCAACCTGGAAGCCGTAGAGATTGCTCTTCGTCCGGGTGTCCCAGAAGGGCACCGTTCTCTCCGGGGGCAAAGTTCCTTGAAGCTGCTCCGACACGTCGACCCAGCGGAAGCCGGCCAGCATGGTCAAACGGGGGCAAAGGTCCCAGCGCACGCTGAGCTCCGCGTTGTAAAGTCGCGTCGCATACTCCCACGCCATGTGTTGCGTGGCGCTGTCGGTCGTTTGCACGAAGCCGCCGGGCGCCACGAACACCGGCGTGATATCCGTGCCCGACGAAACGCTCTGGCTGTTGTTCCAGCCGTCGATTTCGAAAAACGAGAACTCCAGGTCATAGCCGTTGTCGCCGTGCTGTATCAAGTCGATCTTCGGTCCGCCGGCGAAGCCCTGGGTCAGGTCGCCGCTGTAGAGCCGATCGGTGCCCTGGCCGACGATGAACTGAGTTGCCGGATTAGGAGCACCGGGATAGGTGGTCACGAGCGTTTGATTGGCGGTGCCGATCCGCTCCAGGATGATGAAATCGGCCGACGCAGTCCAGCGGGAACGATACGCCTGGCCGAAGCCCGTATCGACGTAGCCGGCACCCTGCGACTGATCGGCCGTCGTCTCGGAAAACGGCGGCAACGAACCTCCTCCGTTGCCGGTCATCGCGATGCCGGCCGCCGGGGTACTTTGCCCCAGAACCGCAGTGGAAATCGTCGCATGTGCTAGGATCGCACAGATCGCGGTTGCCAATACCCTGCGGGAATTCACTTCTTTTCCTCCCTGCACGGCCCAACGTTGGGTTGACTGCTAACCGTCTGCATCGGCCCGACAATCGCCGGAGTTCACCAGGTAGCCAGCGTTTGTCATTTTCAGCGCGTTGTGTGTCGCCGCCGACACTAATCCGGCGCGGAGTGTGCCCGAACGGGTAGAATAGGCTGACTTTTCGGGGACTGTCCCAGTTTTCGAGAGCATCGGGGCCTGGCCTTCAACATCAACTTTGGGGACGCGGGAACAGCGAACCCGCCATGGCCCGCCCTCCGTCCCGGTGGCACGAGGGAAGTCTGTTAGAGCTCGCCCGCCTTGTCACTACCGCCCGCGTCCCCGGGTCCCGCCGCGTACTCGACCCATAGGGTCTGCGGGCTGTCGCCCGCGGCGATCGTCCAACTGCGGTCGGCTTTGCCCGGCGTGGCCGGGTAGGTGTGCGCGGCGGTCCGCAGCCGGCCGCCGTCGCTCCAGGCGAAGGTCACTTTCAATGGCGAGGGATTCTGCACCTCGTAGACCAGGTGCGCCTCGACGCGGGGGAAATCCCGTTGGCCCGTGTTGCTGAACCGCACTTGCACCGGGCCGGATGCGGCGGGAAAGGCCACGTCGCCCTGCAGGTAGCTGCGGGGGGCCCAGTCGCTGGGCTCGGGCTCGTGGCGAATGAGCTGCCAGTCCTTCACAACCGGCAGGAAGTGCCGGCCGCCGTCGCTGGAATAGTCCACGTTGTAGCGGCAGGCCAGCGGCGGGACCCCGGACATCTGCTGGGCCACGACATACAGCCCCACGGCCTTTTCGCCGCGGGGCGCGGCCAGTTCCAAGGTCACCGCGGGGCTGCCCAAGGCGCCGGCCACGACGTGGGCGGCGGCCAAGTCCAACTCCGGCCCGACCGGCAGCACCGCCTTGCCGGAGGCCTCGAAGGTGATGCGATTCTCGCCTGCCGTCAGGTGGGGCACCGTGCAGGGCGAGGTCTGGCAGACCGTGCGGATCGTCAGCCCGGCGCCGGCCAGCGCCTTGGCGCCGGCGGCGAAACGAAGCCAGTACTGCTGCCGGCCTTTCACCAGGTCGGTCAGGTCCAGGCCGTCGCGGGCGTTTTCTTGAGGGGCCGGCTGCCAGGTCTTGCCGTGGTCGGTGGAGACGGCCAGCGGGCAGGTCATTTTGCCGTGCAGCACGAGGCCGCCGGTGCAGCCGGGCTTGCAGATGCCCCAGTGGTCTTGGCGGGCCGCGGCGGGCGGGGCCGCCCCGATGATGTACGGCGTGACGAACTCGAACGTCACCTGCCCCTCGCCCTCCTGGACGACCGCCTCGCGGTACTTGCCGCCGGCGAAGTCCGGCCGGTAGGTGTAGACCGCGTTGCCGTAGCGGGCCTGGCCCGGCGGATGCGGCGTAACGTCCCTGGTCCGGTACATCTTCTCCGGCTGGTTGACCCAGGTGCGGTCGCGGCACGGGCCGGGAATGCCGTCGATGAAATAGTTCACTCCCCAGTAGACGAAGGTCTTGCCGTCTTCCAGTCCGGGCGCGAGATAGCGGCGCAGCGACTCGCCCGAGCGGAGGTGCAACATGGGTGGCGGCCCGGCGTAGCCGAAGGCGTAGCTGGCCCAGCGCCAGGCGGAGTAGGGAATGTCGCCGGGGTACAGCCCGGCCGGCAGCCAGCCGTGCTGCCGCCCCGGGGCGATGGTCCGCACCGCGGCGGCGGTCGGGTCGCCGCGGATCTCGGCCAGCGACATCAGCCGCCGGCCGTCGGGGGTGAAGATCACGGTGGAGATGTCGTGGTCCAAGAGGGCCCAGCGGCCGGAGCCGTAGGCCCCGCCCGTCAGGTAGGCCTCGAAAGTCGTGTGCCCGTGGATCTCCATTGCGCGGCAGCGGCCGCGGCCCAGCAGCTTTTCCATCTCGCCGCACCATTGCGAGTGGGTGGCGAAGCAGATCGCGCAGCCGTCGGCGAACAGGCCGCTCCAGTACTCGCGGGGATACTCGATCTGGCCCTCGGGATCGCCCAGCCCCCGGCCTAGGAAATCCCGCGGCCCGGCATAGCCGTGATAGACGTGCCAGTTTCGCCAGTACCAGGAAGCCAGGGCCTTGTCTTCATCGCTTTCGACCTTCCTGCCGGTGACCCGCCGGTAGACTTCCGCCTGGCGCTGGAAGAGCCGCGCGAATGTCGAGCACGAGAGCTCGCCCGGGTACCAAGGGTGCTCGGTTTTGACCTGCGGATCGCCCACGCCACCGCGGGCGGCGGCCGCGGCGGCCAGGACCAGGCAAAGGACGGGGATAATTCGGCGGGCAGGCATGACAGGGCCTCCTCTGGCGGTGCTGGTATCATGGGCGGTCGGCCTGGCCGCGTCAAGCCGATCGGCCCGGCAGGGGGAGCCGCCCGCCGGCCTGGCAGCACCCCCATTGTAGTTTCCGCCCGACCTGGTATCCTGAGTGTCAAGTCCGAAGTCCGAAATCCGAAATCCGAAATCCGAAACAAATTCGAATACCCAATGACAAAAACGCTGGCGCGACCCAGGGTTGGTCCCCGGGATGTTTGGGCTTTTGGATTTTGGATCGGGCACCGTGCGAAGCATGGTCGGGGATTTCGACATTCGGATTTCGGATTTCGATGTTCAGGTCGCGTGTTACCCTCGGCCCAAGGATGAGTTACCCCCATGTCCGAAGAACCGCTTATCGCCGTATTCATCGATTTCGAGAACCTTGCGATCGGCGTCCGCGACATGAACGCCGGCAAGTTCCAGATCCAACTGGTGCTGAAGCGCCTGCTGGAGAAGGGCCGCCTGGTCTACAAGCGGGCCTACTGCGATTGGCGGAACTACGAGGATTCGGTGCGGGAGTTTCACGGCCAGGGCATCGAATTGATCGACATCCCGCAGAGCAAGATGAGCGGCAAGAACAGCGCCGACATCCGCATGGTCGTGGATGCCATGGACCTGTGCTACGCGAAACAGCACATCGACACCTTCGCCCTGCTCTCCGGCGACAGCGACTTCTCGCCGCTGGTCTCGAAGCTCAAGGAGAACCACCGCCGCGTGATCGGCTGCGGCGTGAAGAGCTCCACCTCGGACCTGCTCATCGCCAACTGCGACGAGTTCCTCTACTACGACGACCTGATCCGCAAGGCCAAGAAGACGGTGAAGCCGCCGACGAAGGACAAGAAAGACAAGACCGACGAGGGCAAGAAGCAGGAGGCCGTGGACCACGTCCTGGAGGTCGTACACTCGGTGGAGCAGGATTACGATCCGCTCTGGGGCTCGACGCTGAAGCAGGCCATCCGGCGGGTCTATCCCGGCTTCAACGAAGGCTACTACGGCTACGGCAGCTTCTCGGACTTGCTCGAGGACATCAAGGCCAAGGGGCTGATCGTGCTGGAGTACGACGACAGCCGCGGGAATTACAAGGTGCGGCTGAAGAAACGCTGAACAAAGTATCCGGCACGCCCCGTGTGCCGTTGGCCAGCGGCACACGGAGTGTACCGGATGCGACGGCCACGATCGGCTGGCCGGCCAGCGCCGGCTGGTGATGCTCGATTGCGTGCGACCGCGCGACCCACCCATCCCCAGCCGCTGGTACGCGGCGGGCGGCCAGCCCCGGGCCGCCGAATGGGCCAATGCGGCCGCTTGCAGCCAGTCTGAAACCGCGGCCTTGACACGCGGAGGCTTAGGGGCGGCCCCTTTATGCTCCCCAACCCTCGTGACCCGCCGCGTCAGTCGGGCAAGAAGTCGAATGTCCGCTGTTGCTCATCAGGCTTCAAGGCTGGCGCAAATCGGCACCGGCGTCGCCTGACCTCCCGTCGGGCAGGCCGCTGCGCGCCCAGACGCCGGGGAGTGCGTCGGAGGCCGCGGCCACGACGTTACGCGACTTGCTGCTGCTGCTCTTCAGCCGGAGCACTTCCAAGGACTTCCGTGCCCCAACCTTCTTCAAAATGAGGCACGCTTCAAATTCACCCTCCTCGTTGTTCCCTTTCTGAAACAAATACTCTACGACGCGGTCTTCGCAATATGGCCCCAAGTTCTTGAGGTAATTCCCGGCTGCGTAGCGCTCGTCGAAGTCAGTCGAATTCAACCGTCCAACCAGCGCGCGTACCGCGCGATCGTCGCGGAACAGGCCGAGGCCGGCCATAGTCGCTATGCGGACCTCGACATCAGGATCGTCCAACATCCGGACGAGCCGGGGAATGTCGGCCGGGTCTTTCCAGGAGGCCAAGGCGCGGACGGCCGCGATGCGCACGGAGCGGAAGTCGGACGCGAGGCGCGGGCCAAGCCCCTTCACCGCGGCCGCATGGGTGACGGCGCCATCCGGCGACGCGGCGAAGTCCTCCACGGCCGCCGCCGCCCCCTTCTTTTCGCGCGGCGTCGCATTCACAATCTCGGGAGGGGGCGGCGTGCTACTCGGCGCCCTCCGCGGCATCGTCACCTCGAACCAGCGCCAACTCTCAGCGCCGAAATCAACGACGTTCTTGCTCATACGCATGAGCGCGGAGCGGACGAGTTGGATGTCTTGCAGCGGCGCGGCCACGCATTGCACTCCGGTGGGGACTTCTCGCACGTAGACGCTTGCCCGCGTGGGGCCACCACAGGCGGCGATAAGCACTTGCTTGACGTCCCCCAAGTTCGCCTGATGGTCGTCGTCGGTGATGTTCAAGCGAACGGCTTTGGACCTCCGGTAGGACTGGAGCAGTTTCCCCCATGCATCGTCTATCCCGGTGTTCGGCGGGAAGCGGATGGGCTCCGCCGGATCATCGGTCGCATTGGTACCGGGAACCGGGCCGCCCGTGGTCGGCCCCTGGACGCCACCCCCAGCTTGCGTGTGGCGCACGGGCGGCCAGAGCGCCTGCGGGTTAACCGGCGAGTACGTCCTTGAGACCAACAGCAGTCCGACCAGTGACAACGCTGCACCGGTGACTGCCAAGACCAGCGGCCCATGGCGATGCAGGACCGCCCGCGGCCTGAGCGGCACCCGCCCGCTCCAGAAAATATAGGCGACGAACAGAGCTGCACCGCCCGCCAGCAGCACCAAGATACCAAGGACCTGGAGCATGGTCTCGCGCCCTCCTTTACGCCAATGGGGAGCCGGCACGGTCAAAACCGGAATTGTACCAAGGGCAGGTCGGGAGCGAAAGATGGCCGTCAGCGGGAAGCCGGCTGCCGATCAGCGCGAGGTTCTCCAGCCACTCAATATAAGCCGCACGCGCCGTGCAGGGCAGCCCCGCGCCTGGACGGTGCCGCCCCGTGCCGGCGCCCGCACACGCCGTGTGCCGGCTACATTGGCGTGTGCCGTCTACGTGCCGCGCGGCACGATGTCGATTTGCAGCGCCGGATCGGCGGCCGCAACGTAGGTCGCCGGCAGGCCCAGCTCCCGGCGCACGATGTTCGCCCCCTGCGCCAGGGCCGAGGCCTTGTAGAAGGCGATCTCGCGGTTGCAGCCCTGACGGCCGAACCCGCAGTCGCTGGAGATGACGAGTTGCTCCGCCGGAATGTACCGCAGCGCCCGGCGGATCTCGGCGGCCACGTCCTCGGGCCGGTCGGCCTGCAACGTGCGATGGCTCACCGCGCCGATGGCCACCTTCTTCTTCAGGTCGTGCTTGAACGGCTCGAAGAGCTCGATGTCCTTGAATCCCCGGTCCTTCATCTCGACGGTCCAGATGTCGCCCTTGCAGCGCTCCAGGTAGAGTTCGATCGAGGCGGCATAGCTCGTATCCTCGCGGACGCGCTGCATGTTGGGATTGCCCCAGCAGGTGTGGATCCACAGCTCCACGTCGTCCAGGCCCTCGACCTCGCGGTTGTAGGCCTCGATCATGAACTTCGTCTCGGCGTGGTCCTTGCCGAAGGTGTTGGCCATGAAGTGGAAGCAGGGCTCTTCGATCTGGATGCTCTTGCAGCCGGCGTCCCGCAGGGCCAGCAATTCCCTATTCATCGCCACGGCCAGGTCCCAGATCACCTCGCGCTTGTCCTTGTACTTGGGCGTGTGGATGTCCAGGAACAGGCTCATCACCTGCGAGCAGCAGGTGCCGAACTTGACCGGCTTGCGGGTCTTGGCCTGCGTCATCCGCCAGAGCTTGCCGTAGTCCAGCGGGCGGTGCTCGATCTTGTCCACCACCCGCGGCCAGCGCCAGCCGGTGTAGATCTCGTAGAGCATGGTGCCGGGCGGGTACTTCAGCCAATCGGAGCGGGTCTCTTCGGCCTGCAGGAAGTCGCCTGCCAGGCCCGTCCAGCGCTGCAAGGGGTAATGGTGCCAGGCGCGGCCCGCCAGGTCTTCGTCGCAGTGGTAGTCGCCGTGCGTGAGGATGTCCAGTCCGGCGCGGTCCTCGTCGCTCACCACCACCGCCAGGGCGTCCTGGAACTTCTCGCGGAAGCGGACGTCCATCATGCACGTATCCAGCGGCTTGCCCCACATGCTCACGTCGAACCACCGCGGGCGCGGCCAGGAACCGGTGACCGTCGTGGGCAGCATCAGATTGGCAGTTGCTGTGAACATGGGATCTCCCTGCAAGTGTCTCGCCCGCCCCGGGGCGGCAACCTCCCCGGCGGAAGGAAACGGCTTTCCGGGAATGATAGGCAGGGTGTGGGGAGAGGTCAACTAGCCCAAGTTACGGCATACGGCTCGGGACCCTGTAAGGTTCCCGCCCTGCTTGAGGCGGAGGCAGAAGCGCTCGCTGGCTTCAACCAGGCTAATACGCCCGGCTTCTTCGCTTCCCTCGCTGCGCAGAGGCGGATTCCGGCGGTCTGCTCCCCCGGTTCCGCTCCCGAAGTCGGGTCACGTTCTCTGGGAAAGTAAGCAGGTAAAGAAGTTGGTCGTTTGCGGCGCTTTGTATCAACTCCCCCCGTTCCCATCGGCCGATGGTAGCTTCGCCAAGCCTCGTGATTCTGGCAAACTTCGCCCGCGATAGAGCGCCGGCTTTCCGCCGAATTGCCCGAATCTCCGCTGGTGTCATGACCCCGAGATGGCGACAAACTGCTTCCGCCTGTTTGTCTTCGGCCTCGGCATCCAGGAATTCAAAACCGCAGTCTCGGCACCGTCGAAGCGGGACGATGACAGAGAGGTGAACAGGCTGATGGCCAGCACCATACGGCAAGCTGCGCTCTACCTCCTCCGTCTCTACGGCGGTACGCCCGCATGACGGACAGCGGCGATCCAATCCTCCAGTCGCAGTTGGCAATTGCTTGGTTTCTTGAGAGCTCATATCGTCAACGCTCCTTCGACGCGGGCAAATCGATGTCACGCTACTCGGCTATAATGGAAACTCCTGCCGATAATCTTCCCTCCACCGAGTTGGAACTTTATGTAGACCTTCCGCCCTCCGAGACTCGGGAGCAGCACGTAACCTGTCTTCCCCAGCGGCTGCGCGAGTTCGACGCACTCCATTGGTTCGCCTCCCTCCAGCAGTTCGGCAATCAGATTCCATGCCGCCGGTTCCGTGAAGGGCTGGCCATCTTCAGGGTTGACGACCATTTGCGGGCGCCAATCACAGGGAGAGTCAGGACTGAACGTCACCACGCGGGCGTTCTTTCGCCTTGCCAAGATCGCCGCTTGGTGGCGGATTGAGGGCGGGTCGTCGGGCATTTCTGAGGGCTTCCACCCCGCATTGGCTCCGGCCTCGCGGCCTCAACCAACATATCATATGATATGATCGGGCTGGCGTCAACCTTATCTTTGGATGATATCAGGCGATTCCTGTGCCTCTTTGCGGTCCAGTTGTGTAAGTGATTACCTAAGAGGGACTTATCGATGCTACTACCGAGACCACCCTACGCCAGAATCCCCTTGACCACGCGGCCGGCGACGTCGGTCAGGCGGAAGTCGCGGCCCTGGTAGCGGTAGGTCATCCGCTCGTGGTCGATGCCCAGCAGGTAGAGCATGGTGGCGTGCAGGTCGTGGACCTCCACCACGTCCTTGACGGCGTTGTAGCCCAGTTCGTCGGTCTCGCCCCAGGCGATGCCGGGCTTGATGCCCCCGCCGGCCAGCCACAGCGAAAAGCCCTGGATGTGATGGTCGCGGCCGTCGCCCTGGGCCATGGGGGTGCGGCCGAACTCGCCGCCCCACACCACCAGCGTGTCCTGCAACATGCCGCGCTCGCGGAGGTCCGTTACCAGGGCCGCGGTGGCCTGATCGACCTCGCGGGCGTTGACCGGCATGTCGCGCTTCAGCCCGCCGTGCATGTCCCAATCGCGATGGTAGAGCTGGATGAAGCGCACGCCCCGCTCGGCCAGCCGCCGGGCCAGCAGGCAGTTGGCCGCGAACGAGCCGTCGGCCCCCTTCGTCCCGTACATCTCGAGGATTCGCTTGGGCTCGGCGGAAAGGTCCATCAATTCGGGCACGCTGGTCTGCATCTTGAAGGCCAGCTCGTACTGGGCGATTCGCGTGGCGATTTCCGGGTCGTCGACCGCCTCGCGCTCGATCCTGTTCATGGCGCCCACGGCCTCGATCACCTCGCGCTGCTCGGCGGGGCTCACGCCCGGCGGATTGCTCAAGTAGTGGACCGCGTCCCCCTGCGACTGGAACTTCACGCCCTGGAAGCGGCTGGCCAGGAAGCCGCTGTGCCACTGGCGGGCGGAAATGGGCTGCGACTGGCCGCCCTTGCCGGTCGAGACCAGCACGATGAAGCCCGGCAGGTCCTGGCACTCGCTCCCCAGGCCGTAGATCACCCACGAGCCCATCGCCGGGCGGCCGGAGATGGTCGTGCCGGTGTTCATGAACGTGTGCGCCGGATCGTGGTTGATGGCCTCGGTCTTCATCGAGCGGATAATGCACATCTCGTCGGCGATCGTGCCGATGTGCGGGAAGAGATCGCAAATCTCCTGCCCGCTCCGGCCGAATTTCTTGAACGCAAACTGCGGCGGGAAACAGGTGAGCTTGGCCCCTTGGAGCTGGGCGATCGGCTGACCCTTGGTAAACGATTCGGGCATGGGCTGGCCGGCGAGTTGGGCCAGCTTCGGCTTGTGGTCGAAGGTTTCCAGGTGGGTGGGCCCGCCCGACTGGTAGAGCCAGATCACCCGCTTGGCCTTGGGCGCGAAGTGGAGCGGGTTGATCGCGCCGCGGCTGGCGCGGGGATCGACGGCGGGCCGTGGGCCGGGCGTCCCGCCTGGCTGGCCGGCTCGCAGGCCGGGCTTCCCGCCTAGCGGATCGAGCAGCGAGGCCAGCGCGGCGGCCCCGATGCCCGCAGCGGCTCGCCCCAGGAAAGCGCGGCGGCTGGGCCGAATGCCAATCAGCTCTTCGACGTGCATGGTCGTGAGGGTTTCCTCTCCCTTTCGGAGCGGGCGATAGGTCCCATGGGTCCCATAGGTCCTATGGGAAGGCTTTGCTGACACCTTTCAGTTTCGCATTACCGTTTCGTGCAGGTTGAGGATCACCCGGGCGACGGTGGTCCAGGCGGCCAGCTCGGCGGGCGCAACGCCTTCGGGCGGTTTCGCGTCGCCGACCGCCAGCAGTTTTCGGGCGGCCGGCTCGTCGGCCTGGTACTGCTTCAGGTGCTTCTGCTGCAAGGCGGTGAGCAGCTCGATTTCGGCCGGTGCGGGCGCGCGGCCCAGGGCCTGCCGGAAGGCCAGCCGCAGCCGCTCCGCCGGGCTGGGCCCTCCCTCGCGCACGAGCCGCGCGGCAAACACCCGCGCCGCTTCCACGTAGGTCGGATCGTTCAACAGCACCAGGGCCTGCAAGGGCGTGTTGGACTGCGGCCGCTCGACCGTACACTCTTCGTTAGTCGAGGCGTCGAACGCCAGCAAGCTCGGGTGCAGGAAGGTCCGCTGCCGGAAAGTGTACAGGCCGCGGCGGTACTGGTTCTCGCCGTGATCGGGCACCCACTGGCGGGTCGGGAAATTCAAGAAGTCCCAGTAGCCGGCCGGCTGGTAGGGCTTGACGCTCGGCCCGCCGATCCGCGGCGCCAAGAGACCGCTCACGGCCAGGGCGTTGTCGCGGATCAGCTCCGCATCCAGGCGGAAGCGGCCCTGCCGGGCCAGCCAGAGGTTGGCCGGATCGCGACTGTCGAGTTCCGCGTTGCTCCGCGACGACTGTTGATAGGTCCGCGAGGTGACCATCAGCGTGACCATGTGTTTCACGTCCCAGCCGCTGGCGATCAGCTCCACCGCCAGCCAGTCGAGCAATTCCGGGTGCGTCGGCAGTGCCCCCTGCGTGCCGCAGTCGTCGAGCGTCTTGACGAGGCCCTGGCCGAAGAACAGCTTCCACAAGCGGTTGACCAGCACGCGGGCGACCAGCGGATTCTCGCGGGCCACCAGCCACTGCGCCAGGTCGAGGCGGTTGGCCCGCCGCTCCTTCACCTCCAGCCGGCCGAGGAAGGCGGGCACGGCGGGCGCGACGATCTCGCCCGAGTCGTCCTGCCAGTTGCCGCGCCGCAGGATCCGCACCACGCGGGGCGCCGCCGCGATCGTGATCAAAGTGCTGGGGATCGACTGGTTGAGCTCGTCTTTGCGGCGCTTCAGGGCCGCGAGCTTCTCGCGCGTCTCGGCCAGTTGCGGCGCGAGGCCGCGGTAATGGGCGGCCAGCAGTTGCCGCTCCTTGTCGCTGCGCTTGCCGGGCTCGACCGCCAGCGCAGCGGCGACTTCCTTGGGCAGCGCGGGAGTGGGCGGCTTGGCCTTCACCGTCCGCTCCCACTCGGCCTGGGCCGCCTCCAGCGCGGGCGTCGGCGTGTTGGCGAGCTTTTCCAGCGGGGCGATCTGGCGATCCAGCTCCCCGAGTTGGGCGGCCTGCTCGGGCGAGGGCATGGGCGTCTGCTCCTGCCTGCCGACGGCGATCTCCTGCACGTCGGCAAAGAAGGCCGCGAAGCTGTAGAAATCCTTGCTCTTGAACGGGTCGAACTTGTGGTCGTGGCACTGGGCGCAGCCCAGGGTCGAGCCCAGCCAGGCCGTGGCCGTGTTCCGCACCCGGTCGGCGGCGTACTTGGCCGTGTACTCTTTCGCCTGGGCCCCGCCCTCCTCGGTCGTTTGCAGCAGGCGATTGTAGCCCGAGGCGATCTTCTGTTCCCGGCCGGCGCCGGGCAAGAGGTCGCCGGCAAGCTGCTCGACGGTGAAGCGGTCGAAGGGCTTATTGTCGCGGAACGCCTGGATCACGTAGTCGCGATACATCCACACCGCGCGCTCGTTGTCGCTGTGGTAGCCGCAGGAGTCGGCGTAGCGGGCTACGTCGAGCCAGTACATCGCCATCCGCTCGCCGTAGTGCGGCGAGGCCAGCAGCCGCTGGACGTGCTGCTCGTAGGCGGCGGGGGAGTGGTCGGCGGTGAAGGCGTCGATCTCCTCGGGCGCGGCGGCCAGGCCGGTCAGATCCAGCGACAATCGCCGCAGCAGGGTGCGCGGATCGGCGTCCGGCGACGGCCGCAGGCCCCGCTCTTCCTGGGCGGCGGCAATGAAGCGGTCGATGGGGTTCCGCGGCCAGTCTTTTTGCTTGACCGCGGGCAGCGGCGGCCGCAGCGGCGGCACGTAGGCCCAGTGCGTCTCGTACTTCGCGCCCTCGTCGATCCACTGGCGCATGAGGGCCACGGCGGCCGCGCTGAGGCGGGGGCGCTTCGAGCTGGGCGGCGGCATCTGCTCGTCGGGATCGTCGCTGGAGATCCGCTCGACCAGCGGGCTGTGGGCGGCGTCGCCGGGCACGATCGCCCGCCGCACGGCCACCTCGCGGACGTCCAGCCGCAGGCCGGCCCGCCGCCGCCCGCCGTCCGGCCCGTGGCAGGCGTAGCAATGGTTCGCGAACAAGGGCCGAATGTCGCGGCTGTAGCCGGCCTTTTGCTTGCCGCTCGGGCCGCTCTCGCCTGCCCAGGCCGGCCTCGCCGCCAACAGCAGGATCAGCGGAAGGCACCATGCCGGGCCGGCGGCGACGCTGCAACGTCTCAGCTTGCTCGGGCTCACCGCGGTCCGTCTCCCGTCAGGGGTGGTCACACGATGCGGGACTCCCCCTCATCATAGGGCCCGTCGGCGGGAAACGCAAATCTGGGGCGCGGGCACCCGATTCGCACGGGAACTGCAACGACCAGGCCGCGTCTTCTTGGCCTTTTTGGAGCCTTCTAAGTATAATGGCTTAAGGCATCAAACGCGACTGTCTGTCTGCCATGGGATTGCTGCGTCGCAACCGGTCGCCAGCCTCTCGCGAGGGGCATGGCAGCCACCGCTGGGGCTTGCTCCGCCGTCTCGGCCTGGAGACGCTCGAAGACCGGCGGTTGTTGTCGCTCGCGCCGACCCTCACGACCTTGGACATCTCCAACGCCGCGCCCCTGTGCGGCGAGCCAGTGACGCTGACGGCAAACGTCACGGCCGCTGGGCCCGGCGGCGGCCTTGTGACGGGCGGAACCGTCAGTTTCTTCGATGGCAACATCCCGCTGGGCACGGCCCCGCTGGTCAACGGCCGGGCCTCGCTAGTGAACTCGCTGATGACGGTGGGCGGGCAGTCGGTCCGGGCCGTTTATAGCGGCGACGGGGCCAATTTCGCCGGCAGCGGCCCCGGGGGGGCGACCACCAGCGTCGCCGTGGGCGCGGATCTGCCCGGCGGCAGCACGGGGTTCGCGATGCCGGCCCACGTCGCCAGCGGCGGCGCCACGCCGGCGTCGTCTACCGCCAGCCCCGTTGGTTTTTCGCCCTCCCAGATCGAGCAGGCCTACGGCTTCAACAACGTGTCGCTCGACGGCACCGGCACCACCATCGCCATCGTCGATGCCTACGACGATCCCAACATTGCCAGCGATTTGCAGGGGTTCGACGCGGCATTCAACCTGTCGAACCCCGTGTTTACCAAGGTCGGCGAGACTGGGGGCAGCCCCCCCACCACCGAGAACAAGACTTGGGACACCGAGATTGCGCTGGACGTGGAATGGGCCCATGCCATTGCCCCGGGGGCGAAAATCCTGCTGGTCGAGGCCGGTTCCAGTAGCGACAGCGACTTGGTGGCCGGCGTGAACTATGCGCGCAGCGTCAGCGGCGTGGTCGCCGTGTCCATGAGTTGGGGCGATAGCGAGTCTGCGGATCTACTCGGCTACGACGGCGATTTCACGACCCCCAGCGGACACGGAGGAGGGGTAACTTTCGTGGCCGCCACGGGGGACAGCGGGGCGCCCCCCGGATGGCCGGCCACCTCGCCCAACGTGCTGGCGGTGGGCGGCACCTCGCTCTATCTGACGGCGCAAAACAACTACAGCAGTGAAACCGGCTGGGGCTACACCACCTCCACCGGCGAAGAGAGCAGCGGCGGCGGGATCAGCAGCGAGGAGCCGCAGCCGGCCTATCAGGTAGGCGTGGTCAGTCAGTGGTCGTCGGCCTACCGAACCAATCCCGACGTGGCCTACGACGCCGATCCGAACACCGGCTTTCCCGTGTATGACACGGTGAACAACTCGCCGTCTGCCCCGTGGGGGGAATGGGGAGGCACGAGCGACGCCGCCCCGCAATGGTCCGCCCTAATCGCCCTCGCCGACGAGGGCCGCGAATCGGCCGGCCTGGGCGCGTTGGACGGCCCCTCGCAAACGTTGCCGCTCCTGTACGCCCTGCCCGCCACCGACTTCCACGACATTACCACGGGCAAGAGCCTCGGCTCGCCCAATTACTCGGCGGTGACGGGCTACGACCTGGTGACCGGCCGCGGCACCCCCTATGCCGACAAGATAATCGACGCCCTGGTTGCTGCGGGCGTGCCGACCACGACTGCGCTGGGCGCTTCGGCGGCTTCGGCGGTGTATGGCCAGCAAGTGACGCTCACGGCCACGGTTACCGCCGTCCCGCCCAGCGGCGGCACGCCCACCGGCGGCACCGTCACGTTCATGGATGGCAGCACCGCGCTGGGCACGGCGACCCTGGTCGCTGGAACCGCCACCCTGACCACCACGGCGCTGGCGGTGGGCGCCCACTCGCTTTCGGCAGTTTACGGCGGCAACGGGGCCGCCTTCGCCGGCAGCAGCACCGCCGCCGTCGGACCAAGCTCGATCATCACCACCGTCGCCGGCGATGGATATAAGGCGGGCACGGGAAACGGGGGCTACAGCGGCGACGGCGGCCCGGCCACCGCTGCCGAAATCAATCAGCCGCAGGCCATCGCCGTGGACGCCGCGGGCGACATCTTCATCGCCGACACTAATAACAACGTGATCCGTGAGGTCAACCACGCCACCGGCGTGATCACCACCGTCGCGGGCGACGGGACTGCGGGCTATGCCGGCAACGGCGGCCTGGCCACCGCCGCCAAGCTTGACAATCCGGAGGGCGTGGCCGTGGACGCCGCCGGCGACATCTTCATCGCCGACACCAATAACAACGTGATCCGCGAGGTCAACCACACGACGGGCGTCATCACCACCGTCGCCGGCGATGACATCGAAGGTTACAGCGGCGACGGCAGCTCGGCAACCGCCGCCGAGCTCAGTTCTCCGGACGGCGTGGCCGTGGACGCCGCCGGGGACATCTTCATCGCCGACTACGGTAACAACCGCATTCGCGAGGTCAACGCCAAGGGCGTGATCAGCACTGTCGCGGGCAGCGCGCACTCGCGGCGGGACTCCAGCTATTACAGCGGCGACGGCGGTCTGGCGACCGCGGCCCAGATTTACGAGCCGGGGGGCGTGGCCGTGGACGCCGCCGGCGACATCTTCATCGCCGACAGCGGCAACAACTGCGTCCGCGAGGTCAACCACGCCACCGGCATCATCACCACCGTCGCCGGCAACGGGAATGGAGCTGCCGGCTACACCGGCGACGGCGGCCAGGCGGTTGCCGCCGAGTTCGACTGGACAGGGTACGTGGCCGTGGACGCCGCGGGCGACCTCTTCATCGTCGACAGCAGTAACAACCTTGTCCGCGAGGTCAACCACGCCACCGGCATCGTTACCACCGTGGCGGGCAATGGAACTGCGGGTTACAGCGGCAACGGCGGCCTGGCCACTGCCGCCGAGATTGATGGCCCGTCGGCCGTGGCCGTGGACGCCGCCGGGGACCTCTTCATCGCCGACTGTAGTAACAACACGATCCGCAAGGTCGCCATCGGCGGCGCCTCCCTGACGGTCAAACCCGCAACGCTGACGATCACCGCCAACAACCAGACGAAGGTCTACGGGGCGGCATTGCCCACTTTGACCGCCGGCTACAGCGGGTTTGTCAACGGCGACAGCACGTCCAACCTGACGGTCCAGCCGGCCCTTTCCACCACGGCCACGGCCGCCAGCCACGTTGCGGGCAGCCCCTACAGCATCACGGCCAGCGGGGCGGTCGATCCGAACTACACGATCAGCTACGTGCCCGGCACGCTCACGGTAACGCCGGCCCCGCTCGCGATCACGGCCGGCAGCCAGACGATGGTCTACGGGGCGGCGCTGCCCGCTTTGACCGTCAGCTACAGCGGGTTCGTCAACGGCGACACCGCGTCGAACCTGGCGGTCCAGCCGGCCCTTTCCACCACGGCCACGGCCGCCAGCCACGTTTTGGGCAGCCCGTACAGCATCACGGCCAGCGGGGCGGTCGATCCGGACTACACGATCAGCTACGTGCCCGGCACGCTTACGGTAACGCCGGCCCCGCTCGGGATTACAGCCAACAACCAGACGCTGGTCTATGGCAGCGGGCTGCCGGCGCTGACGGCCGGCTACAGCGGGTTCGTCAACGGCGACACCGCGTTGAACCTGACGGTCCAGCCGACCCTTTCCACCACGGCCACGGCTGCCAGCCACGTTTTGGGCAGCCCGTATAGCATCACGGCCAGCGGGGCCGTCGATCCGGACTACACGATCAGCTACGTGCCCGGCACGCTCGCGGTAACGCCGGCCCCGTTGACGATTACAGCCGATAACCAGACGATGGTCTATGGCAGTGGGCTGCCGGCGTTGACGGCCAGCTACAGCGGGTTCGTCAACGGCGATACGCCGTGGGGCCTTGCGACGCCACCGACCCTCGCCACCACGGCCACGGCTGCCAGCGACGTTTTAGGCAGCCCTTACAGCATCACGGCCAGCGGGGCGGTCGATCCGGACTACACGATCAGCTACGTGCCCGGCACGCTGACCGTTGCTCCGGCGACGCCAACGGTCACCGTCAGCGACACGAGCGGCGTCTACACCGGTCAGCCCTTTCCGGCCACGGCCGCCGTGGCGGGCGTGGTCAGCGGCGTGGACAGCACCCCGGCGCCCGCCCTGGAGGGCGTCAGCCCCACCTTGACCTATTACCTGGGCAGCAGCGTCAGCGGGGACGGATCGAGTGCCGCGCCCGTTGCGGCCGGCACGTACACGGTAGTGGCTTCGTTCCCCGGCAGCGCCGACTACACCGCGGCCGGCAGCGACCCGCTGACTTTCATCGTAGACGCGCCGTTGGTGGCCGGCAGCCTGACGCCGCCGGTGGCAACCGCGCAAGTGCCGTTTGCCGATGTGGTCCTGTTCCAATTCAGCGACGGCGATCCCGACGGCACGGCCGGCGATTTCACGGCCACCATTGCCTGGGGAGACGGCACCACTTCGACCGTTACCGGCAGCGCCGGCGCGGCGGGCACAATCGCGGCCGACGCCCAAGGCGGGTTCGACGTGCTCGGCTCGCATACGTACGCGGAAGACCTCGCGGGGGCGACCTTCAGCGTCCAGGTGGCCGACGCGGGCGGGGCGAGCACGGGCGCCAGTGTGAACGATTTCGGCGTTGCCGATCCGAACTTCAACGTGGCGTCGGGCACTTTCCAGGCGAACGACAGCTTCACGACGGCCGCGCCGGTCACGGTTTACGCCGGGGGCCTCGTGGTCGATACCAACGGTTTCGACGTGACGCTGGCGGCCCCCTTGCTCAGCGGCGCCGGCGGCAGCGGGGCGGGCGGACTGTCCGAGACCGGCGCAGGCACGCTGACGCTTGCCGCCGCCGACACGTACAGCGGCGGCACCACGGTTAGTGACGCGGTGCTGGTGGCCGAAAACAGCGCGGCGATTCCCAGCGGTTCGCTGCTTTCGATCGGTGCGGACGGCAGTGTCGTGCTCGGCGATCCGGGAGCCACGGAACCCCAAACGTCGGCCCAAGCGGTTGCCGGCAGTCCCTTGCAGCCCGCTGCGGTGGCTACGGCAGCACCCCAAGCCGCCGCAAGCGTGGCGGCGGCGCAAACCGTTACGGCGGCCCCGGCGTCGATGCTGGCCCCAGCCGTCTCGGCGGCCCCGGCAACCTTGGTGGCCCCGGCGACTGCGGTGGTCCCAATGGTCGCAACGGCCGCGGCCACCGCCCCCGTGGGGCTGGGGTCGGTTTCCCTGGCTCCCGATCCTACCGCGGTCCCGTCCATTATCGCGGCACCGCGATCTCCTGACCGGCCTCCTGCCGTCCCCGGGTTGCCGTCCGGCTGGCCGTCCGCCGGGTACCCTCCCAGCGATTCGCCAGCTTCCGCGTCATGGCCGGTTTCTGCCGTTTGGCATTCCAGCGCGGCCGTGGTGGACGAGCCGGATGGTCGGCCGGCTGCGGCTACGACGCCGCAGGCTACGGCCCCGCGCACCGTTTCCAGCGCGGCGACGGACGAGGCGTTGCTGGGGATCGTCGGCATCCCGTCAGCACAGGCCGGCGCCCAGCCTCCCGCGACGGCCCTCTCCAGCCTTGCCCCCGAGACGCTGGATCTCCTGGCCGGGGCTCTCGCAAGGCAGCGGTGAGACGATCGGCCCCGCCCGTCCCGCCTGCCGTTCACTTGATCGCCATGCCGTCGATCCAGGCGGCGAAGGGCGCGCCGCCCCAAGGATAGAACTCGATGGTCATCCAGTTCAGCGTGGCCGGGACCTCGCCCTTGAGCTTCCACACCCGGCTGCCGCCCAGCGGCACCGACTTGTAGATCCACTCGACGCCGCCCTGCCAATTCTTCTGGTCGTCGTAGGGCCGGAGTTCGCAGAACTTGGCGGGCGATTCGTAGAGCGTCAGCGTGGGCATCAGCCCCTTCCAGGCATGGATGTTCGTGTTGATCATTTTGACCCAGAAGACCAGCTCGGTCTTGCCCGCCAGCCGGATGCCGGCGTTCTTAGCGCGCGGATAGAGAATGCTGATGGGATTGCCGGACGGCTGGACGCGCAGCGCCAACGAGGAATTGCCCACCAGGCGGACTTCATGGTCGTCGTTGAACTCGATCCTGGTCTGCGGGTTGGGAATGGGCATCGCCGGCCCCACCGCGGCTTCATGCTGGCGCTCGACGTGCAGCCCCTCCCGCGCTTGGACTTCGCCCCAGCTCCACTGGGCGGCCTGGCCCTCGGTGCCGAACTCCGTTACGTCCTCATAGACGAGGAAGTCCCGGTAGTCGAGGCTCGAGAAGCGGCCGTTGCTGGCCGTCACGCCGATGCTGTGCGGGCCGATCTTGCCGAACGCGTGCGTCACGCGCGGCCCGGCGGCGGTCGTCCCGTCGGCGAAGTCCCAGCGGAAGGATAGCCCCCGGCCGCCGGGGTCGCTGCTGCCGGAGGCGTCGAACGCCACCGCCTGGCCCAGTTTCACCGGAACCGGCTGGCCCGGTTTTGCGGGCAGCGGCGCCAGCAGCTTGAGGCGGGGCGACAGGCTGATTTGCGGATTGTCGGGGTGCAGGAAGATGTTCGTGTTGGTGCCGCCCTGGAGGATGTCGCCCTCGCGGTTGTTTTCCAGAATGTTGCCCGCCATGTCGATCCAGTCGGCGAACTCCATGTAGATCCCCCAGCGATTGTCGCGGACCACGTTGTTCTCCAGGACCCAGTGGAAGGCCGTGAACTTGTGCTCCGGCGAGGCGTCGCCGAAGAGGCTGATGCCCACGCCGTTATTGCCGGTGCACCGGTTGCCGCGGCAGACCGTATGGTTGCACATGCCGGCCATGATGATGCCGGCGGCGCCCGGCTGCGGCCCCTGCGGCACGTGCTTGAAGCTCCACGGGGCGTTGTGGAACCCGCCCGGCAAACCGTTGTAACAGGCCTCGTTGTCCTCCACGATCGTCTCGTTCGACCACCCCACCCAGATGCCGTGGCTGCCGTGGTTCGCCTTGTTGCGGCGATAGGTGTTGCGCGGGCATTGGGCCTCGATGCAATTGTTGTTGGCGTACGAGGCGTCGTTGCGCTCGAACACGTTGCCGCTGCTGGTCCAGCCGGCAAAGGGGCGGATGAACACGCCGTCGCCGCCGTGCGTGATGTCGTTGTCGGCGAAGTAGTTGTCGTCGGAGCCGGCCTGGATCAGCACGCAGGCCGAGTCGCGGGCGTGGACCTCGCCGGGCTTGATGCGGATGCCCCAACTCAGATTGTTCTTCAGCAGCCGGTTGCGACAGGCGGTCCAGAGGCTCGCGCAGGTGTTCGAGGCATGAGAGAAGTCGTTCTCCTCCAGCAGATTGTCGTCCGAGTCGGCCAACGTGCAGGCGTCCCAGACGCGGTTGGCCTTGTTCTTGCGGAGGATGGCATGATCGACGAACTCGAGGACGATGCCGCCATGGCGGCCGAGCTCGCCCCAGCCCGCCTCGGGATAATGAAAGTTGTCGGAGAAGTCGCAGTTCTCCACGAGCCAGCGGCTGCCGTGTTCCACCTTCAGCCCGATGTCCCAGCCCTTGGCGTTGAGGTTCTTCAGCGTCACGCCCGACACGCCCTTGGCCGAGACGCCTGCGCCCTTATAGTCCTTCGGGTCGCCCCGGGTGGCGCCGATCACCCATGCCCCGCGCCCGTCGATGGTGATGTTCGAGGCCTTGATGACGATCGGGCCGTAGGTCTTCGCCGGATCGAGCAGCGTATCTTTGGCGATCTCCAGCAGCGGTTGCGCATCCGGCTTGGCGGCCTCCTGGGCCGCCGCCGCGATGCCCGGAACTGAAAGCCAGGATGCCAGGCAAAACCACGCGCAAAGATCCGTCCGTCGATAGGTCATCGCTGGTCTCCTGTAGGGAGGGCTTGGCTGGGACGTGCGAGATCAGCAAGCTCTTCGCCAGGGTCCGGGGGTGTAGCCGCTCAGGCCTCACGCCACGCCGGACTCCGTCTAAGCGGCGCTGCCGTGAGTCTGCGCCGGCGGTTCCAGAAAGTCAAGCCGCCAGGTGGGCGGCGGGTGGGTAGACGCGCCGCCGTTGCCCGAGTAGGCTACCATGGCAACGTGTCCCTCCGGCACTACCGTTTAGGCGGCATGCTCTCGATGTTCACCCTGCAGGCGCGAAATGTCAGCAAAGCGTTCGCCGGCGTCAAGGCGCTGGTGGATGTTTCGCTGGCGCTCGCGCCCGGCGAGGTCCACGCGCTGACGGGCGAAAACGGCGCGGGCAAATCCACGCTGATGAAAGTGCTGGCCGGCCTGCACCCGCCGGACGCGGGCGAGATCCTGTTGGACGGCCGCCGCATCGTGCTCGGCAGCCCGCAGCACGCCCTCCGCAACGGCATCGCGATGATCCACCAGGAGCTGATGCCGATCCCCGATCTGACCGTGGCGGAGAACATCCTGCTGGGCCACGAGCCCGCGTCGCGGCTGCTGGGATGGATTGACCGCCGCGCGATGCGCAGCGAGGCCCGGCGGCTGCTGGGCCTGCTCGAAGTCGACCTGCCGGCGAACCGGAAAATGCGGCAGCTCAGCGTGGCCCAGGTGCAGACGGTGGAGATTGCCAAGGCACTCGGGCGCAACGCCCGGGTGCTCATCATGGACGAGCCCACCGCGGCCATCTCCGACCGGGAGGTGGAGGCCCTGCTCGGCGTGATCGCCATGCTGAAGCGGCGTGGCGTGGCGATCGTCTACATCACGCACAAGCTGGACGAGGTGTTCCGCATCGCCGACACGATCACGGTGCTCCGCGACGGTTCCCGCGTCGGGACCTACCCCACCGGGGAACTCGACCGCCGCACGCTCATCGCGCTGATGGTGGGCCGCCCGCTGGCGCACCCAGTAGGTCCCGCTTGCCGAGCGGGACTTGCACGAGGCAGTCCCGCCCGGCAGGCGGGACCTACTGGCAGCCCCGCCCGGCAGGCGGGACCTGCTGTGGTCGCCCTGTCCGTGCGGGGGCTCAGCCGGGCGGGGGCGTTCCGCGACGTCAGCTTCGACCTGCGGCAAGGCGAGATCCTGGGCATCACCGGCCTCATGGGCGCCGGCCGGACCGAGCTGGTCAGCGCCATTTTCGGCCTGGTGCGGGCCGATGCGGGCGAAATCCACGTCGCCGGCCGCCCCGTCCGCATCCGCCGCCCCGCCGACGCCATGCGGCACGGCATCGGCATGGTCAGCGAAGATCGCCAGGGCTTCGGGCTGGTGCCCACGCTGCCGGTCGGGCACAACATGACGCTCGCCGCGCTGGGCGATTGCTGCTCGGGGCCCTTCATTCGTCGCGCGCGGGAGGCCGCCGTGGTGGCCGCCGGCATCCGCGCGCTGGCCATCAAGACGGCCGGCGCGGGGGAGGCGGTCGGCCGGCTCAGCGGCGGCAATCAGCAGAAAGTCGTGCTGGCCCGCTCGCTCCTGGCCGGTCCCTCGATCATCATGCTCGACGAGCCCACGCGCGGGATCGACGTCGCCGCCAAGGCCGAGGTCTACGCCCTGGTCGCGCGGCTCGCCGCGGAGGGCAAGTCGGTGCTGCTCGTCTCGTCCGAGCTGCCCGAAGCGCTCGCCTTGAGCGACCGGCTGCTGGTCATGCGGCAGGGCGCGATCGTTGCCCAGCTCGATCCGTCGTGTACGTCGCAGGAGGAAGTCTTGAGATATGCCATGCCCCTCTGAAACCGGGATGCCGCGCCGCGCGGGCGTCTCGACTGCCGTGCGGCGCTTGCTGCGGCGATTCGGCATCGTGCTCGCGCTCGTGCTGGTGGGCGCGATGCTGGCCGCCGCGACCCCCAATTTTCTTACCACGGCGAACCTGATCAACGTGGCCCGGCAGATCTCGCTCAACGGCATCTTGGCCGTGGGGGTCACGTTCGTGCTCTTGACCGGCGGGGTCGATCTGTCGCTGGGCTCCGTGGTCGCGCTGGCGGGAGTGATCGCGGCCGGCTTCGCCCATCCGGGCGACTACCCGGTGGCGGTCGCCGTGCTCATGGGCATCCTGGCCGGCACGGCCTGCGGCGCGGCCAACGGGCTGGTGATCACGCGCGGCCGCGTGGCGCCGTTCATCGTCACGCTGGGCATGATGACCGTGGCCCGCGGGCTGGCCCTGGTGGCCAGCGGCGGCAAGCCCGTCTCGAACATGTCCCCGCACCTGACGCGGCTGGCCGGCGACATCCTCGGCCTGCCGATCCCGGTGCTGATCCTGGCGGCGGTGTCGGCGGCTTCCTGGGCCTTCCTGGCCAATACCCGGCTGGGCCGCTACGTCTATGCGGTCGGCGGCAACGAGCACGCCGCCCGCGCGGCCGGCATCAGCGTCAACCGGGTCAAGCTGTTCGCCTACACCTTGTGCGGGGCGCTGGCCGGCCTGGCGGGCGTCGTGCTCGCCGCGCGCATCACCACCGGCCAGCCCAACGCGGCCGTCGCCTACGAGCTGGACGCCATCGCCGCCGTGGTGATCGGCGGCACGAGCCTCTCCGGCGGCGTCGGCGGCGTCGGCGGAACCCTGTTGGGCGTCTTGCTCATGGGCGTCATCAACAACGGACTCGACCTCCTCAACGTCTCCTCCTACTACCAGCAAATCGTCAAAGGGGTTATCATCGTGGGAGCGGTCTGGCTCGACCGCCGCCAGAAAGAGTAGCCAAACGAACTTGCGTAATTCTGCGAGGAGGAGTCGGGCACTCCGGTTCCCACCGGGCACCATCGGGCACCACGCGTAGCGTGGTCGGCACGGTCGGCGTGGGAACGCACGGAGCGGGCCGCTCCGCGCCCCCATGGCCGCGGCGGACCAGGCTGGCGCCCGGTGCCCGCCCGCCCGCTAAACCCCGGATCCCGTGCTTGATGCGCCCGAGCCGTCCTGCGACCAATACCGACACGTTCGCCCAGCGGCCGCTGGCCCCGGACCCGGCCGCCCCCATCCCGGCGGCGTACGTGCGCACATTGACCACCCACCCGCTGCTCTATCGCAAGCGAGTCGAAAGGGTCGAGCGGGCCCGGCCCGGCGACTTGGTGGCCGTCTACGGTCCGGGGGACCAGCTTCTGGGCTATGGCCTCTACAATCCGCGGAGCGAGATCGCCGTGCGGATGCTCTTCACCGGCCGCGATCTGCCCGACGACCGCCTCTGGCACGAGCGGCTCGAGCAGGCGGTCCGGCTGCGGCGCGAGCTGCTCCGCCTGGACGAGGCGACCGACGCCTACCGCGTCGTCCATGCCGAGGCCGACGGGCTGTCGGGCCTGGTCGTCGACCGCCTGGGCGACGTGCTCTCGGCCGAGGTCTACAGCCTGGGGATGTACCAGCGGGCCGAGGCCCTGCTGGAGCGTTTGGCCGGCCTGTGCGGCACGCGGCACGCCCTGGTCCGCCCCAGCCCGCAGTTCCTCAGCCAGGAGGGGCGCGAGCCGCCCGAGATCCGCTCCGCGGAACTGCCCGGCGAGGTGACGATCCGCGAGTTCGGCACGCGGTTCCGCGTCCGCTTCGCCAGCGGCCACAAGACCGGCTTTTTCTGCGACCAGCGCGAGAACCGCAAGCGGTTGGCCGAATTCTGCCGGGACCGCACGGTGCTGGACCTCTGCTGCTATACGGGCGGTTTCGCCGTGCAGGCCAAGTGCCTGGGCGGCGCGGCCGAGGTGGTCGGCGTCGAGATTGACGAGGAGCCGCTCCGCCTGGCCAAGGAAAACGCCAACCTGAACCAGGCCCGCATCCGCTTCGTCCAAGCCGACGTCTTCACCTACATCCGCGACATGCTCGCGCAACAGCGGCAGTACGACGTGGTCGTGCTGGACCCGCCCAAGTTGGTCCGCTCCCGGGCCGAGCTGGAAGAGGGCACGCGCAAGCACTTCGACTTGAACCGGCTGGCGATGCGGCTGGTCGCCCCGGGCGGCCTCTTGTTGAGCTGCTGCTGCTCGGGGCTATTGAAGGAGGACGCCTTTCTCGCGCTTTTGCGCTCGGCGGCCGGCCAAGCGGGCCCGCTCATATCCGAAGCCACCCAAGAAACTTCCCAGCGCCACGCCGCCCGCTCGATGCAGATTCTCGCCCGCACCGGCGCCGCCGCCGATCACCCGGTCTCCCCGGCCGTGCCGGAAACGGAGTATCTGAAGGCCGTGTGGATGCGGCTGGGGTGACGCGCCAGGCGATGACCTGCTCGCTTCTCCCCGGCAGGCCCGTCTGCCGGCACCCCCAGCCCGGCGGCCGAATGGCTGAACCAGCCCGATCACCCGGTCCCGAATGGCAGAACTGGACGCGCCAGTACGGGCGCCTGCGCGAAATTGGTGAACCAGCGGCCGCGGAACCGGAGGTTCATGGGAGTGATTAGGAACTTTCTTTCCTCGGCGGGACTGTTTGGGCCCCAACAAGGAGATGATGAATGCACAGGTCATCACTGTCACGCTGGTGAAACGTGTCCGCACTCCAGCGATAGCGCGGCAGTGTGGACGAAGGAGTTCGGAGCGAGCCTTTCATCCTCAACTTGGAACGCCGGGCTTCAATTTCCCCTTGAACCCTGGTGAACGCGTCGTCGAGTCGATTGTCCATGACGTAGCCCAACATTCCGCCGTAGGGGAGGCCGGAAGCGTATCGTCCGTCAACGAATCGTTGCACCCCATCGTCCACGTACTTGTCCGCGAGGTGCTTGAAACCGGAATCCGAGGTCACCCGCAGCCGTTTGCACTCCACTACAAAGAAAATGGTCTGTCCACGGTGATGCTGCGGATAGAAGCGCAGATCGTTGCGGCCCAATTCCGTTCCAAAGTCTGGATCAGTAATCGGGCCTTCCAAATGAATGAACCACTGCCTGCCGGCCGCAACGTAGGCTTCTATCAGTGCATCTCCAAAAACAGCAGTAATGCGTCGCTCCAATTGCACTTGTCGGTGCCGCGAGAACTGCATCCACACGTCCAGAATTAGGGCCATCACCTCCCCGGCAAAGCCCGCTGGAAAAAGCTCTCGTCTCAGCTCGCTGCTGGAGCCGGTAGAAGTCACTCGCCCCATCCGTCCTCCTCCATCATGTGGGAGAGGATCTCGTCGGCATCGTTCAGCGCTGCGGTGCGAGTCCAGTACCGGAGACTCAATGGCTTGAGCAGATGTACCGTCGTGCCTTCGTAGAACGTAAAACCGCGGAGATAGCGGACAGTGCCAGCAACATGGGCGGACGAGTTGCGAATTCTATCCAGCAGCCCTTCGACCTGGCTCTCTGCCTCTGACTCCTTGTAGGTCTTGGCCCGGCCACCCACGCCGAAGGTCACAAATGCCAATCCCAGCTTCGGGGCGACGCAACCTCTTGTCCATAAAGACGCCTTTGTTCGGGTCCAGCCGCGAAAAGTCGAAACGAGCGTGGAGGCATACGCTTCCCGGTCGCCCAGCCGGGAGGGCTGGGCGGTAAAGAGCTTGTCTGAGTCGAGAGAGGGGGGCGTTGAACTGGGGCGGAACACTTTCTCGGTGTCGTCGATGAGATACCGCTCCCAACCGCAGATGCCGAAATAGTCGTAAACGAGCCGATCGAGCTTACGCTTCGTCTGCTGAACTAAGGATGTGCGTCTCAGTAGGTTCTCAGGCTTGAGCAATTCCCGTCTTAAGTCCCGCAGCAGCGTGGCGCATTCGCCGATTACGGCCCGGGAGTGGTCCTTGCTCGGTGTGTCTTCTGGCAGCGGGAACGGCAGAGCCAGCATCTCTTCTAGCCGGGCGATGTCCCGCTCGATACCGATGTTGGCCGTGGTGTGAAACAGAATGTACTGGGCGAGCGGACTGGCGAGAACAGCCGTGAGAAACAGTAGTTCTGCCTCGTCGGATTGTGGACCACAGATAGATTGAAAGTCGTCCTGAAAGACCACATGGAAGTCAGAGAACAGAAACTTTGTACAGGCTTTGTTGATGAGCACTATTGGGGGACGACACAACTCGGGTGCGATAGTCCTCCTCACCTCTTTCGGTCGGTCGCCATAGCGGTCGCAAACAGCCCGCTCCAAGAAAAGGCTTCCGGATGCCGAGCTGGCACTCAAAACACGTTGCCGCTCGCTCCACCAAATTGGCCAGGTCTCCGCGTTCTTCCCGTCGCCCTCCCCCGGCAGATCGTTCTCCGTCAGAGGCTGGAAGCCCTGCCCCTTCCACCAGCGTTTTTTGTTGCGGGCCACCCTTGTGCCGGGAGTGTCCCGTTTCATACGTGGCGGCCTCGCACAAAGATCGTGGAGCGTCCGGGGAATCCGCAGCAACCGTTCGATCAACTGTTGGTCTCGTGGACTGCCCCAGTGATAACGTTTCCAGTGCGCTGCCGCCGCCTTGCCACGTGCCGCAGAAATCGTTTCCACCTGCGAAAGAACCTTCTGATCCTCCGGCTGAACGGAAATCACAGCGTCGCGTGGGTCGAGCGGTTGCGCCTTCGGCGTAATAAACGCAAAGCCACCTAGTGACTCGTCGTCCCGCCTGGGATGGTAGCGCCCGACGAAGCAGGGGCAGTTTGCTCCTGGAAAGAGGACAAAACGCAAATCTGCGAGCAACCAGACGGCCTCCAACCGGTGCCGCTGGAGCCATGCCGCTTGGAAGTTGTCGGTATTGTTACTCAAGAACACCCGCGACGGCATGACCTGGCAAACACGGCCAGCGTCGCGAAGATGCAGTCCCGCCTTCCACATGAACGCGCAAGCCAATTCCTTGGCGGGAAAGAGTGTCTGATTAAGTTCCGACTTCTTGAGGCCGACGGCCGCGGGGTTCCGCTCCTTCGAGAACAACCACGCCTCGGCCGAAGGGGCACTCTTGCGGCTTACCCAGGGCGGATTTCCGATCACAAGGTCAAATTCCGGCTTAGGGCCCCACTCGAAGAAGTCCAACTCGCGGATGGAGTCCGTGTGGGGAGGGCGCGGGCGAGACTTGTCTCGCTCCCAGAGGATACGCGGAAGGAGCTTCTCCTTCGTATCCTGCTCCAATGCCTCGCGCAACTCCATGATCTCCTTCGGCTCCATCTGGTCCAGGAACGCAAGATAAAGGCTGAAACAAGTGACGAGGCACGCGGTCGGGTGGATGTCCACGCCGCACAGGTTGTGCGATAGGAACCTTAGAAGTTCGTCGTAACGGCGCCGGGCGTTCGCGCGGGGATTGCGTTTGCGCCATTCCTCAGCCATGCGGACAAACAGAATCACCAGAAACACCCCCGAGCCGCAAGCGGGGTCGAGGCAACGTTTGTCCAGCAATGTGTCCCAACCTTCAGTGGCAATATCCACCGCCAACTCCGCAAGGCGGGGCGGGGTATAGTACGCACCCTGCGCTCGCTGGCCGCCGTTTCGGAGCTGGTTCCCCCGCGTAGGCTTAGCCTCAACTTCTGCCTCCGCGCCGAGAAATTCTTGGTAGACGGCGCTGATGAGTTCCACCGGAATGAAGCTGAAGTCATAAAGCCTAAACAATGACTTCTGGCCGACGCGCATGTCCTTGCCTAAGAGAAACCACTGGAGGCAATCCACCTCGGCATCTTGGACGGGACGGTCGGACTGATTGCCGAAGAGGGAACCGTTGAAATCCCGTTGCAGGACTTGAAACAGCTTGTCAAGCGTGCGAGCGGCGTCTGCGGACGCGGCGGCCAAAACACCAAGCATGTCCGCTGCTTCGGGCAGGCCGTTCTTCCTTAGGTATGGCGGCCCAATAATCCCGCGGTCAAGGAGGTAGCAGGAGAACAGGAACTTCCCGATGAGGGCGTGAGCGCGGCGATAACCGTCGCGCGAGCGGGTTGGAGAAAGCAGATTGCGGGCGGCCTTGAGATTATCGAGCAGCAACTGGTCAACGGTATTCTTCGGGTTGAAGAGTGGCGTGTAATCGCGGTAGATGGCCCCGGTTTCAATGCGGCGGATGAGGTGCCGCAGCCGCAGGGCAAGCGCGGCGCCCTCCAGCCGCTCTATTGTTTCTGCCTTGATCTGTGCCTCTTCACCTTGGCTATCTTTCTCCGCTGGTGTGGAGAACGTCGAAAAGACTTGCACCTGATTTCGACGCTCAACGATCAGAAGCGTGGTCGCGCCAAGGTTCCATAGCTTCCTGCGGGTCTCCTCGACTGCCGCGCTGTCCAAATGCCTGCCGTCCTTGATGCAAACCGTGGGGCGGCCCTCGACGCAAACCACCGCGTCAACCTCAACGTCATCGAACAGCCTCCGCAATACGTGGCCGTGGCTGCGGACTTCCGGCGCGCGATTCCACGCGTCGGTCTTGCGCAGCAAGCGAGCCTCGATACACTCGTCCCACCCAGGGCTATGCAAGAGGCGCGATTCGGGCAGGGTCTTCTCGCGGCTCATGGGAGCTCCTTCGTGAACACATGTATGGGCGGAGACTAACACAGCTTGCCTATCGTGTCAATGTCGCGCCTGTGCCACGTCGCGCCTGTCCCATCCCCTTCCTCCCGAGCGAGTTGAAGCGATTTCTGCCCGGCCGTCGGAAGGCCACCCGCGCCGCGGCACCAATCCGCGCGTCGTGGCCCGGCAGGGCCGCGCTCGGATGCCTGACCCTCCGGTGCGCGACGTGGTCGCTCGTCACGGCGGTACCTCATCCCCGCGACGCGGCGCACTTGGCGAGCCGCCCTTCCGAGTTGGGCCCTGTGTTCACCATCCACCCCGTCAAAGCCCGTTCCGTCGGGCCTTCCCGGGCAGGGCGCGGTTCATCGGCCGGCTGCCCTCCCCCCTCGGCGGGCGTGCAACCTTCCCCGTCCGATCTCCCTCTAGAAATCGGGCCGCGCGGCCGGCTACAATGCGAAACGCCGGACTGTACCTGCGTATACACAGAGGGAGGGTGCGGCTATGACTGCGGAAATCGACGGCCTGCCGACTGCGGAAGGCCATGCGGCAATGCGAGCAATACGCAGTGGGCCGCGAGCTTACGGCGATCACGGGCGTGCCGGGCACGGCCTCCCCAGGCCACTCAACTCCCCGGCGGAGGGGGCCATTCTGGAAAACTTGAAAAACTAGGACCAAAAGACCACCGCGGCGCCTTCAGTTCGCGCGGACGTCCAGTCAAAAACGGGCTCGATGCAAAGGTCAAATCGGTCCAAAAAACGGCGACCAAAAACCATCGCCGCCCGTGCGGCCCGAGCAGACACCCAGTGAAGAACAACAGCCAGCCATTTGAAAGCAGCCTGGAATGTCGATTGTGGGAAATACCCACTTGCCCACCCCGGGGTAGAATTGCCCGCAAGCGGACGTTGGAGATATCCAGATGAGAACCAAGACGGCGGACAGTAAGGGGCGGGTCGCGCTGGGCAAAGCCTTCGCCAACAGCCCGGTGTTGATCGAGCAGATCAGTCCAACTGAGGTGCGGATCGTCAAGGCCCGCGTCATCCCGGCCAGCGAGGGCTGGCTTTGGGACAACCAACAGGCCCTGAACATGGTCAAGCGGGGTTCGCGGCAGGCGAAGAACCGGCAATTCGCCGAGAACCCGCCCGATCTGGATCGCGATAGTCCCCCAGCCGGCGAGCGCGGCCGCTGATGTTCACGCTGCGATGGACCAAGGAAGCCGCTTGTTCTGGTGTTATGGTCCCAAGGGACGTGAAATCACGATCATTGCGATTACCCCACACCCGTGACGCAATGGCAGGGACACGCCGGCCCCGCCGACGCAGTCGGCGGGCTCTTGGCGCCCTCTCTCACTACCCATTACCCGCTGCCCGAACGGCCAACTCGGCGAGATGTCCTCCGGCGGCGCGGCAGGCGGCGAGGATGTCCGGGGTGGGGCGGTACTTGGCCCGCAAGGGCCCGCAGCACGCCTGCCAGCCGAGGGCCGGCAGGGTTTCGTGGATGGTTTCGGGGCCGCCGGGGCCCCAGCCGTAGGAGCCGAAGGCCAGAGCCGCTTTGCCCACCGGCCGCAGCCCCTGGAGGTAGCTGAGCATGGCGGCCACGGCGGGCATGGGGCCGCGGTTGAGCGTGGGCGAGCCCACCGCCACCGCCGCGGCGTCCAGGACCTCGGTGGCGATCCGCGCCAGGCTTGTCGCCCGCACGAAGATCAGCCCGGTTTCGACGCCCGGTTGCGACGCCCCTTCGAGGATCGCTTCGGCCATGGCGCGGGTGCTCTGCCACATCGTGTCGTAGAGCACCAGGACCTTGGCCCGCGGCCGGCCCGTAGCCCAGCGGCCATACGCCTCGAGGATCCGCGGCACGCTTGACCGCCAGACGAAGCCGTGGCTGGGGGCGATCACGTCGATGGCCAGCGGGCGGATTTTTTGCAGGCTCGTGGCTACGGCCTTCAGGTACGGCGACAGGATGTTGGCGAAGTAGGTCTTCGCCTCATCCAGCAGGAATTCCAGCGGCATCTCGTCTTCCAGCCGCGGCCCGCCGGCCAGGTGCTGCCCGAAGACGTCCATCGAGAACAGCAGCCGCTGGTCGGCCAGATAGGTCCACATGGACTCGGGCCAGTGGACCATGGGCGTGTCGTAGAACTCCAGGCGGTGCCGGCCCAGGTCCAGCGTATCGCCCTCGGCGACGACCTGGAACTTCCAGGCCGCGGTGTCGAAGTGCTCGGCCAGGGCGGCGCGGCACTTCGCGTTGCAGACCACGGTGGCCGCGGGATGCGCCTGCAAGACCTGGGGCAGCGCCCCGGCATGGTCCAGCTCGGCATGATTGACGACCACGTAGTCCAGCCCGGCGGCTGCGGCGCCGTCCGGGCGGCCCTGGCCGAGCACCACGGCCACGTTCTCCAACAGCGCGTCGGCAAACTCCGCCTTGACCGTGTCCACCAGCGCGGTGCGGGCGCCGCGGACCAGGTAGGCGTTGTAGGTCGTGCCGCGGGGCGTGTCCAGTCCGTGGAAATCGCGGACCGCCCAGTCGATCGAGCCGACCCAGAAGACATCGGGACACAGCGGTAGGTTCATCTTCTGTCTTGTGTGCTTGGTATTTTTGTTTTGGCTAATGGGAATGCGGCGTTTCAGATGCGTGGCAGCAGGAACCGGTCGCCGCGGCCGCGGGTCCAGCCGCTTGCGGCTTCGCGGGCCCGCCCCGCCGCGAGAGCGGATAGGAGAACAGCAGCACCGCCAACAGGGCGGCGGCCCAGAGGCTCGTCCCCCAGCCGCCCTCGTCCATGTGGCAGACGGGGCCGCCCAATTGCGGCATCCAGGCCCCGGCCAGCGGCACGATCCAGTTCAACAGCAGGCCGCACAGGACCGCGCTGGCGGCCACGGTCGCCAGGTAGACCAGGGCCGTCCGCCGGCCCAGGACCTTCCAGATTACCGGCAGCGTGGAGGCATTGGTGCCGGCCCCGGCGATGAGGAAGGCCAAGGCGGCGCCGGGCGATGCGCCCAGGTACATCAACCCGGCCGCGATGGGCACCGAGGCCGTGGCACACACGTAGAGCGGGATGCCCACGGCCATGAGGATCAGGATCGAGAGCCATCCGCCGCCAAGGTAAGGTTGCAGCTCATTGGGGTGGACCAGGGCGGACATCGCGCCGGCCGAGAGGATGCCGACGGCCAGGGCCACGGCCAGGTCGCGCGGCATGGTAACGAAGCCGTAGCGGACGGCCCGCCACAAGACGCTCGGACGCCGGGCGCCCTCTGGCGGGCCCGCGCAGCAGACTTCGGTGCAGGGGGCCATGCCGGGTTCCTCTTCTGCCTCGCCCCGGCGGGCCTGGCCGAACACCAGCGCCAGGCACCCGCCCAGGATCCCGCTGACCAGGGCAGCCACCGGCCGGAAGACGGCGAAGACCGGGCCGAGCATGGCGTAGGTCGCCGCGATGCTGTCCGCGCCGGTCTGCGGACTGGAGAGCAGGAAGGCCGTGGCGGCCGCGCGGCTGGCGCCGTGCCGCCGCATCGAGGCGACCACCGGGATCACGCTGCACGAGCACAAGGGCATGGGGATGCCCCACAGCGCCGCTTCCAGCACCGGCCGCAAGCCCCGCCCTCCCAAGTGACGCTCCGTCCACTCCGGCGAGATCAACACCGACAGCAGGCCGGCCACGGCAAATCCGAAGAGCAGGTACGGGGCCATCTCGCCCAGGACCAGCCAGCTTTGCCAAACGATCTCCAGCGGCAGGTTGTACATCGTCCCCTAGCGGGTCACACGGCGTGCTTGCCCAGGTACTCGGCCACGCCCTTGGCGGTGGGCTTCATGGCCTCCTCGCCGGGCCGCCAGTTGGCCGGGCAGACCTCGCCGTGAGCTTCGGTGAACTGCAAGGCGTCCAGCACCCGCAGGGCCTCGTCGACACTGCGTCCCAGCGGCAGGTCGTTGACCAGGGCGTGGCGGACGATCCCCTCCTTGTCGATCAAGAACAGGCCGCGCAGCGCCACGCCTCCCGGCGTCAGCACGCCGTAGGCCTCCGCGATTCTCTTGTTGAGGTCCGCCAGCAGCGGGTAGCCGATCGGGCCCAGGCCCCCCTGGTTCCGCGGCGTGTTCTTCCAGGCCAGGTGCGTGAACTGGGAATCCACCGACACGCCCAGCACCTCGGCGTGCTTCTGCTTGAACTTCCCCAGCGCCTTGTCGAAGGCGATGATCTCCGACGGGCAGACGAACGTGAAGTCCAGCGGGTAGAAGAACAGCAGGACGTACTTGCCCCGGTACGACGACAGCCGCAGCTCGGCGAACGAATTGTCCGGCATGACGGCCGTGGCGGTGAAATCGGGGGCGGGTTTGGTGACCAGGCAGCACATGATCGTGTCCTTTCTTGGGTCTTAGGTCTTAGGTCTTGGGCCTTGGCGCCACGCCCGAGGACCGTATTTTCAAGAGTCCGCACGCTTGCCGAGCTCGGAATCGAGAAACAGCAAGCCGACGTTGGCGTCGCCGATCCACTTCAGCTTGTCGACGACCATCTGCGCGTTGGCCTCTTCCTCGACCTGCTCGTTGACGAACCATTGCAGGAAGGCCTGCGTGGCGAAATCGCCCTCGCCGGCGGCCAGCTTCACCAGCCCGTGGATCCGCCCGCTGACCTGGCATTCGTGGCTCAAGGCGTCTTGAAAGGCTTCCTGGACCGAGTTCCACTTGTCCTTCGGGGCATCGATCTGCTGCAGCGCGATGCGGCCGCCGCGGTCCACAAGGTGCCCGAAGAACTTCATGGCGTGCCGCCATTCCTCCCCGGCTTGCACCCGCATCCAATGCGCCATGCCGCGGAGACTCCGCGACTCGAAGTAGCCGGCCATCGAAAGGTAAAGATACGCGGAAGCCATCTCGGCGTTCATCTGGTCGTTCAGCGCGTCCTGAACATTTGACTTCAGCATGGTCGCCATCTCCTGTGGGGGTTGGTGGTGGAGTCTTGGAGCCCCTGGCGGAACCGGTTGCAACGGTCGCCTGCACCCTCAGTCAGAACCAGTCTTGGCATGGGCTCATAGATGAATCATACCGAGGCAGGCCAGGGGGCGAGGCTCGCCACTTGCGGCTTCGCCACGGCCGGAGGACGTGATGGGACCGACCCCGCCAGGCACGGCATCCCCCGGGATGCTGTCCCCTAGGATGCCGGACGCTACGTACCAGGTCCGTCTTGCGGGGGGGTGGAAACGCCTGCCTCAGCCGAGATCTTCTCGATCGTCACTCGCGTGAAAAGCTGCCGGTGGCCCGTGCGGCGGCGATAGTTCTTGCGGCGCCGCATCTTCTGGACCACCAGCTTCGGGCCTTGCACGACGGAGACCACGCGGGCGGTAACAACGGCCGCTGCCAGCGTGGGCCGGCCGATCCGCAGGCCACTCTCGTCGCGGTACGCCAAAACCCGCTCGAATTTCACTTCCGCGCCTGCCGACAGGTCTCGGTAGTCGACGTCGATCTGCTGGCCTTCTTCGACTTTCAGTTGGTGGCTGCCGTCTTCGATGATTGCGTACATAACTGTCCTGCGGTAGGTTGGAGCAAATCGGAACCCCTTAGTCTATAGCAACGCCATCGGAGGTACAAGGGTGGCCTGAGCAAAATCCTTCTGCGGGGCCGGGCGTGTTCCGGGTGCGTTTGCCGCCACGCCATGCAGGTTTAGACGGCTAGCGAGCGGGGCCACCTTTTGTGAGGTACTAGCGCCTACCGAAGTATGGTCATTGGTTTGCCTTTGGGGTCGGCGAATAATTATTGTAGGGGCGGTCTTCTGACGAGCCCCAAAATAGAATATATTGTTCTGCTTACCGGTACTCGTGTGAAATAACCCAATAGGGGTCACCGTGAAAGCTGCTTATATTCAGAAAGTCGGACCGCCGGACGTGATCGCCTATGGCGATCTGCCGAAGCCCAAGCCGACGGGAAGTCAGGTCCTGGTCAAGGTCAAGGCCGTTGCGGTCAATCCGATCGACACGTACATTCGCGCAGGCTTGGTGGCGGCGGAACTGCCCCAGCCGTTCATTGTCGGCTGCGACCTGGCAGGCGTGGTCGAGGCCGTCGGCCCGGAAGCCGAACGCTTCAAGGCCGGCGACCGCGTCTGGGGCAGCAACCAGGGACTGCTGGGCCGTCAGGGGACGTTTGCCGAACATGCCGCCGTCGAGGAACAGTGGCTGTATCCGATCCCGGAGGAGGTCTCGTTCCAGGATGCGGCGGCCGTGGCCCTGGTCGGCCTCACGGCCCACCTCGCCCTGTTTCGCGACGCCAACTTGAAGATGGGCGAGAAAGTGTTCGTCTTCGGCGGATCGGGTGGGGTCGGGTCGTGCGTGGTGCAGATGGCGCGGGCCGTCGGCGCGCGGGTCATGACCACCGCCGGCAACGATGCGAAAGTGCAGGCTTGCCGCAAGCTCGGGGCCAGCGTGGTGGTGAATTACAAGACGGGCGACCTGGACGAGGCCCTCGAGAAATTCGGCCCGGTCGACGTCTGGTGCGAGAACCTGCGGGAGCCCGACTTGGAGCGGGCGATCGGCCACCTGGCCCAGCGGGGCCGCATCATCGTGCTGGCGGGTCGCGACGCCCGCCCGCCTTTGCCGATCGGCCCCTTCTACCTCAAGGATGGCCGGCTGTTCGGTCTGGCCATGTTCAACGCCCCGGCGGACGAACAGCGGAAGGCGGCGGCCGAGATCAACCGCTGGCTGGCCCGCGGCAGGCTGCGGGCGCCGATCGATCGCGTGATGAAGCTCTCCGAGGCCGCCGAGGCCCACCGCCTCCAGGAGGCCAGCACGCTAGGCAAGAAGGGCGTGTTGGCCGGCAAGATCGTGCTGGTGCCGTAGGCTCCCGGCGCGCATCACCGGCCGGAACGTCCGTCGCCGGCTGGCCCGCGGCGCGTTATAATGCGCCCATTCGGAACATCCCTCCGCCCTCTGCTGGAGGCCCACTATGAACCGCGGACTGACGCGCGTTGAAGTCCTGGTGATCGTGGTGGTTGTCGCCATTGGCCTGCTGCTCTTGATGCCGCCAGTCAACGTTGCCCGTGAGGCGGCCCGCCGTGCCACGTGCAACAATCACCAGAAGCAACTCACGTTGGCGCTCTTGAGCTTTGAGGTCGCACACAAGAGCTTTCCCGGCTACAAGCAGAAGCTGGCGGGGCAGGATGTGAGCTGGGTTGTCATGATTCTTCCGTATCTCGACCGCGCCGACCTATGGGCGAACTGGAAGCAAGGCACGCCGGAGAACAAGTTCTTGAGAGTGATGTTCTGCCCGTCCGATCCGCCCGGCAACATGGGCCCCCAGGATGGTCCGTCTGCCTACGCAGTGAATACTCTGGTCTGCAAGTGCGGAAAGGGCCTGTCCTTGGACTACATTGATCGTCACGACGGAACCGCGACCACCCTCCTCCTCGGCGAGAACTTGAGAATCGACAAGGCGCATGAGTGGTGGGACACGGACCCGCTCAAGGTCGGCTTTACAGCCGGGCCGATGGCCGAGAACGTTGACTCCAACCACGGCGGCGGATCCGTCGTCGGCTGGTGTGACGGCCACGTCAGTTTCCTCCGCTACGACATCGGCGACGACCTCTTCAAGGCCCTCGTGACGCCCGACGGCGGCGAGAAAGTTGACGAAGATCAGCTCTAGCGCTGCTGCCGTTTCGACTTCATGCCTCTCGCGGCTTTGCGCCTTGGCGCCTTTGCGTGAAATCCTTCCCAGTCGCCGCGTTGCCTTCACGACAGGCCCTTCCGCGCAGGCCGCTATTGGCAAAGAGGCGATTCGCCAGCATACCGGCTCAGCCTGAGAAGGATTTCACGCAAAGGCGCCAAGCCGCAAAGCTGCAAGGGAATGCGGGAATTAGGAAAGGCAGGGATGACACCTGTTGGCGGTCAACTCACGAATGAGGTCCTTCCGCTTCACACCCGGACCTCGATTTCCGCAGCGCCTGGAGGCGGGGGCTCTCCGGCCTCCATCATCATTTGATACGCGTCGCGGATATTCTCCTGCAACTCCGCGAGCGTCTTTCCCTGGCTGAAAACGCCCGGCACTCCCTTGAGACGGCCCACATACCATCCCTCGTCGAGCCAGTACTCGAGCGTGAATGACATAACTTGCGGTCCTTTGTCGCTCTCTCTGATACCGATTATATTCTATACGGCAGGCATCACAGGATAAAGGATGCGGGGAGGTTCAGTCCAGCCAATCCCCTTCGGCCAGCCGTTCGGGCGTGTACTGCTCGGTCACGTAGCTGATGTCCTTGCTGATGAGGGCCTCGACTTCGAGCTTGAAGCCGTTCTCCAGCAGTTTGCGGATCTCCTTCTGCCACGCGCTCTTGTGGGCGAACCACGGGTAGTTGGCGATCTGCTTGGCCCGCTTGCGGTCCGTGTCGTTCAGGCTGATCTTCACGCTGTTCGGCAGCCCGCAGGCCTCGAAGTCCTTGGACCGCAGACCGAGAAAGCGAGCCTCGGGAATGGCCATGCGATTGGACTCGTAGGCCAGGTTGATCGAGCCCTGCTTGATGACGCTGTAGATGTAGTAGCCCCAGGGATCGTTGTCCAGCAGGCAGTAGACGGGCAGTTTCAGCTCGTTGTGCAGGCGATACAACAGCCGCCGCACGCCGCGCGGGGGCTGGCCGAAGCCGTGCGTCAGGATGCAGTGATGGTTTTTCCAGAACTTGTCCTCGTTGAACCGCCGCCAGACTGTGTCTTTTTCGACGTGCAGCACGAACTTGGCGCCGCACTCGGCGAATTGCACGACCTCCGGCTCGACGATGGAAGGGATGCTATAGCCGCCGGAGCCCATTCGCGTGCAATCAATCGTGTCGCCGCTGTCGATCAGGGTGATGTCGCCCGCGAGCGTGCCGCGGTTGGAGGCGAACACGTGCAACTCCTCGCGGAGCGCGCCGAGCATCACCTCGACGTCCTCGAGGATCGGATCGCATTCGGCCTGGTCGTCAAAGGTGTTTTCCGACGTTCCTTCGATGGTGTGCTTGCAGAGGTAGAAGATCTGGCGGATGCTGGCGGTCTTGCCCTGCTCGACGAGACTTTTGCAACCGGTGGCGACCAGGAGGGTCTGCATGAAGCTCTTGGCCTGCGAGAGGTTGAAGAGTTCGCGGCGGTTGGCGCCCGAGCCCATCTCGATAATCCGCCGCGACTTGTTGTAGCGGACGTTGGAGAGGCTCCGCGAGGGGATGTCCAAGGCCGGCTCGCGGCCGCGCTCCGCCGCGGCCACCACGCGGTCGGCCAGCTCCACGAGCTGGCGGAGGGTTTTCTTCTCGCGCGGGGCGAGCTTCGCCTTGGGGGCAGTCTTGGAGGGCATGGGATCGTGGGGCTCCTCGTGGCTCGCGCGGGCACTGGGCGCGCGGTTGCGATGCGCCTTTATCGGCTCGTCCTCGCCGCCGACTCCGGTTCTGTTGGCGGAACCTCGGCGACCAGGTGTGCGGGGTCCTCCTCCTGCGATTGTTTGATGAGATCGCCCAGCCTCCTCGGATCGTTGCCACACTGTTCCATCATCTTTTTGCGAATGGCGTGGATTTCCTCAACGAATTCGTCAATCATACTCATTCTCCGAGCCCATGAGTTCGTCCGGCGTGCAGATCGTGGGAAAATAGGTGCCCCGTCGGGCGTGAAACCGGTCGATCGCCCGCCGCACGTGCCCGTTTGCAAGATGTGCCAGGTTCCAGGTCAATAGGTAGTCTATCCGATAATGGCTCGCCACGGCGAGGTGAATCGCGTCCTGTTCGGCCGCGTGCGCCAGCCCCAGGTACGTCCGGAGTTCGCGCGCGAAGTCCAACACCCGGTCGACAATCACGAGTTGTGGTAAGTCTGCCACAAGCGCCAGCCGCTGCCGCGACAATTTGGGTTCACCTCGCGATATTTCCTGCACAACCAGCCGCGAAATATAGAGCCGGTAGTCCTGGCGATGTTCGCCCCACCATTGCCTTGTAGCGATCTGATGCGCGGCAGTGACGATAACTGGTGACATTTCGCCCACGACGAAGCTGGGAATCGTGCTTTCCACGTAGACTGAGGGCGTCATATCGTTTCACGATTCTGCGGAACGTTGCTTGTTGCTGGGTAGTCGGTGCTCAGTGCTCGGCAGTTGGCACTCAGTACGCGGTACTCCGTACTTCCTGTCCGTGGCTAAACTGTCTCGTCCACGCCCCCGTCGCCGTTGTGGTTCTCTGCGATCGCTTGCGCCGCCTGCGTTCCGTCCTCGCCCGCCGGCGCGACGATCAGCACACTCTTGCCGAAGTCCTCTTCGCCGTCATCACCGGGGCGGCCGCGGCCGGCGGGCTGGGCATCGGCCTCGGCGGTGCGGCGCTTGGCCACGGCCATGAGCCGCTCCAGCAGCCGCTGGCGGTCGGCGCCGTTGATGGCCTGGACCGCGTCGGCCACCTCGCCCAGGTAGCGGAGGAAGATCTGCCGCCGCTGGGCCTCGTGCCGCACGCGGTCCCGCCGCCGCAGGTACATGGCCAGCTTCCGCCCCACCGCCTGCAGGGCCAGCCGCAGCTCCCGCTGGATCTCGGGATAGCCGGCGATGGCCTCCTTCGACTCGCTGGTGAAGGGTACCCAGACGCTGGCCATGTGGACCATGACGGTCACGGGGCCGCCGGGCATGGAGCCGCGCGACTGGCTCAGGCCGTAGGCCCGCCAATTCGTGCCCATCACCGTCTGCGTGATGGCGCAGGCGCCCGCCTGGAACAAGAGCGGCACGCGGTTGGCATAGCGCAAGAGGCACATCGACTGCCCGTCGTGGAGGTTGACGTTGCGCATCGCCTCGTGCAGTTTGGCCAGCTCGGCGGGGGCCAGGCGGGCCGGCGAGACCCGCGGCCGCAGGCCGGCCTCCTGCAGGATGCGGTCGGACGCCTCCGGGCCGATGCCCTCGAAGGTGGTCGAGAGGAATTGCCGCAGCGTCCGCGCGTCGCTCTCGCCGAGCATCTCCTGTAGGGCCTCACGCGAGACCTTCTGCACGGCGGCCGTGCCGCCGTAGGCCAGGCCGACCTCGATCGCAAAAGGGTTGCCGCGGTAGACCGCCGGCGGCCGGGTCGCCGCCGCGTAGAACTCTCCCGGCACCAGTTGGCACAGGCCGCGGAGAATCAACTCCTCGCCGATGGGCACCAGGCAGTCGGTGGCCGGGGCGCTGATCTTCGTCTGCTGCACGGCCTGGTACAGGGCGTCGGCCTCGTGCCGGCCGCACTTGTGCGGGCTGGCCCGAATGCTGAGCTTGGCCCCCGCGCAGATTCGCCGGGCCACGGCCGGGCTGACCCGCGAGAAGGCGTGCACCAGGAACTGCCCCAGCGTCGGCGCCTTGGTCTCCTTGAGCATGCCCAGCAGCATCCCCAGCTCGACCCCGTAGGGGTGCGGTTTGATCTCGCGCGGCTCCGGCGGCAGGACCTCGGTCACCCGCGGCCGCTCCCACACGGCCGCGTCCGGATCGATGTAGTGCACCGTCACGTGCGGGTTGGCCAGCGCGGTCTGCTCGAGGTACTCGTCCACGCTGCCGCGGCCCCGCTGGTAGCGGGCCTCCAGCTCGATGGTCACGCGCGTGCCATGGTCGGCCTCGATCCACTCGATGCCGTACTTCTCCACGGCCTTGCGGCCGTGGTCGTTGGGCGGGATCTCCTGGCCTTCGCCCTTGCCGTTGAGGATTTCCGGATGGTTCCGCTTCGTGTCGATTTGGATCTCGTAGTAGTGGGCCGGAGCCCGCCGGGAAATCTTGGACATAATCTTCACCGGCTTGCCGGTGGTCAGCAGGCCGTACATCCCGGCGGCGCTGATGCCGATGCCCTGCTGCCCGCGGCTCATCCGCATGCGGTGGAACTTCGAGCCGTAGAGCAGCTTGCCGAAGATCAGGGGGATCTGCTTGCGGAGGATGCCCGGCCCGTTATCCTGCACGCCCACCTTGTAGCGGTCCTGGTCCAGGCGTTGGATGTGGACCCAGATTTCGGGGAGGATGCCGGCCTCTTCGCAGGCGTCCAGGGCGTTGTCCACCGCCTCCTTGACCGTGGTCAGGAGGGCTTTGCGGGGGTTGTCGAAGCCCAGCAGGTGGCGGTTCTTGGCGAAGAACTCGCTGACGGAGATGTCTCGCTGGTCGGCGGCCATCGAGTGCGCGGTGGCCCGCCGCCGACCGGAGCGGGCGTCAGCGGCGGGCCGACCCGCCCCGTCCCCGTTCGAGCCGGCCGGCGCGGCGGCCTGTGCGGGCCCGCTGCCTTCCGGGGCCGGCAAGAGGCTCCGCTGTGCCGCGTCAGGGATGATCCTCGTCAAGGTTCTCTCCTTGTGCCGCTCGCCGCTGGGGTCCATACAAACCCCCAGCACAAGCAGGGGGCGTGAACATTCCCTGGCTTGCGCCGCGGGCTTTCAACCCATGTGCCGTTTTCACCCGCCGGCAGTCATAAGACTTGCGTCCTTGGCAAATTATAACGGTTGTGCGGGCGGGCTCACAGCCGACTTTTTCCGCCTTTCCCGCATCTTTCGCAGTCTTGCTACATCCGGCAGATAAAGTCTCACCCGCAGGACCCTTCCAAGCCGAGATTCTTAGGGGAAAAGGTAGAAAAGGTGACAGACACTTCTTGTCCAGGCGACCCTGTGGGCGCAGCGAAAAAGAGCGTCTGTCAGCTTGGCCCTTGCCAGCCCCGATAAATCCCTGAAACTCAACTCGAGGAGTCTTGCCATGGCCCGAAGATTCGCCTGCTTGGCCATCGCGATCGGCTTGCTGTCGGTCGGTTGGGCTTTGCTGCCCGCCGCGGCCTCAGGCCAGGAGATGGCTACGGGGTGCCCGCCGCCCAACTATTACGTGGGGCCTGGGGCGTGTGGCGGAGTGGCGGCGGCGCTGTACCCGTGCCCGCGCCCGACCCCGCCCCTGGTGGGGTGGACCTACATCACCTACCAGCCTTTTGCCCCGCACGAGTTTCTCTACACACACCACGACTCTTACACGCAGCGGCACTGTGAAGGCGGAGTGACGCACACGCGGGTCTGCTACGGGCACACCTTTGCCGGGCACCCGAGCGTGATGTGGTCGGTCCCGACCCCGTGCACTCCCCCGGTAGCCCCCCGCTGCCCGAGCGAATGAACTGCTGGCGGCGGGACATCACGGCAACGTTCGCCTGTTGCGTGAGTGGATGTCCTTTACAACCGCGCAGCTTCCAAAAGGAGCCGGTGACGATGAAAACCGTCCGAATCGCATTGACCGTTGGTTGCCTGGCGTCCGTGTTTGCGCTGGTGCGGTCCGCGGCCGCATTTGAGCCCGGCGGCCTGCGGGACTGGGTTGCCGCCCGCCACGCCGCATCTTCCTCCTGGCACGATTACTACTACGATCCAGCCTGGGGCATGCCCGCCGCGCTGGTGGTGCCGCCGACCGTCTGCGAGCAGACGCATTACAGTTGGGGCGTCGGCGGCACGCGGATCTCGCGGGTCCCTTACCAATTCAGCGGGCGACCCATCCCGCCGACAGCGTACGACGTCCACGCCTACCTCCCCGCGCCCCAGTGGCCCAGCCGGACCGAGCAACTCGGCGATTACTACGTCCGCGGCCCGCGGTAGGCCGGCGCGGTGCGCCGCTCGGATGGTGTCTCGGCCGAAATGCGTGCCATGCTTGCCAGGCGCGCGTAGTGGGACAGCAAGCACGTTCGCGGCCCCGCCTCACATGCCCACGCAAGCGTGGGCCTGGCACCCGTGCAGACCTTCATTTCGCGGCCTCGGCCGCCGGGAGCTTCGAGACGTCCACGTAGACGTGCCGGCCGGCGCTCTGCCGGGCGAGCTGGGCCATGAAGTTGCGGGGCTGCGGCGGACCGGTGCCGAACTGGATGGCGTGAATGATGATCCCCGCCCCAATCCGCTCGATCCGCGCCAACTGCCGGGCGTCGAGCTTCGGGTCGTCGCCGTCGGTAACAAGAAAGATAACGTCCGGGCGCATGTGGATGGCCGCAGCGAGGGCCGCCTCGTGGTCGGTGCCCCCCTCGGCCTTGACCGTCTCCAGAAAGCGGCGGACCTGGGCCTTGTTCGCGTCCGTGCCGAAGGCCAGGCGGCCGGGCACGCCGGTGGGGTTGAAGATCCGCGGCCGCTCGTTGTAGAAGATCACCTGGAACTGCTGGACCGTGTCGAGCTTCTCGATGCTCCGCAGCAGCTCGGCCTTGGCGGCAGCCAGGGGCCGGTCGCCGTCGATGCCCATGCTCCCCGAACGGTCGATGACGTAGACGAACTTCGCCCCTTCGGCGTCGATGCCGAACATCGAGGTTTTCTCGCCCGGCGAGCTGAACGGCGCATGCCGTCCCGGCTCCTGGCCGGCCGGCTCAGCCGCACGCGCCGACCGCGGCAGGCCGCAGGCGGCGAAAGCTCCAAGCAGCACGACACGCGCAAACCAGCGGGCATTCACTGGCGTAACCCTCTGTTCCAGACCTGCCATCGCACCTGCGCCGGGCAACACCACCCATTATAGCCCCCGGCCCCCTTCCGCAACAGGGTGAGTTCAGGGCTTCGCGCCCGCGGCGTCAACGCAGCTCCCCTTCGCGGGGACGGCGAACCAGCCTATAATTACATGCAGCCTGAATATTGCAGAGCCATGCGGATCGTCAACTACCCCCATCCGACGCTACGGCACAAATCGAAGCCCCTGCGGCGGGTCGATGCCGAGTTGCGGCAGATCGTCGCCGAAATGTTCGAGTTGATGTATCTGCACAAGGGCCTCGGGCTGTCGGCCAACCAGGTCGATCTGCCCTACCGGCTCTTCATATCCAACGTCCAAGGCGATCCGGCGGCGAAAGACCAGGAGCTGGTCTTCATCAACCCGGTCATCTCCCGCTGGAGCGGCACGGCCGAGGCGGACGAGGGCTGCCTAAGTTTCCCGGGGATCTACGCCCCCGTGCGGCGGGCCGAAAAAATCCGCATCTCGGCCTACAACCTGGCGGGCGAGGAAGTCCACTACGAGCCGTCGGGCCTCTTGGCCCGCGCCGTCCAACACGAATACGACCACCTCGACGGCGTGCTGTTCATCGACCGGCTCACGCCGGGCAACCTGGCCGCCATCCGCCCCGCCCTGTCGGAACTGGAGTTGGACTTCAGCGGCCAGCGCCAGCGGGGCGCCATCCCGGACGATCAGCAGATCACCGCCCGGCTGGTCGAGTTGGAAGGGCTGCGGGCGTAACATGCGCTTGATCCTAATGGGCACGGGGCCGTTCGCCGTGCCGGCCTTCGAGCAACTCTACGCGACCGGGCACGGCGTCGTCGCCCTGGTGACGGCAACGGCGCGCGAGCATCGCGGCCGGGCGGTCGAGCCGCCCAGCCCGCTTCGCTCGCTTGCCCGCGCGCACGGTACGCCGATCGCCGATCCCCAGGACATCAACGCCCCCGAGGCGCTCGAGCAGTTGCGGTCTTACGGCGCGGACCTGCTGGTGGTTTGCGACTACGGACAAATCCTCAAGAGCGAAACGCTCGCCACGACCCGGCTGGGCGGAATCAATCTGCACGCCTCGCTGCTGCCGAAGTACCGCGGAGCGGCCCCCATCAATTGGGCCATCTACCACGGCGAAACCGAGACCGGGGTGACCGCGATCCGCATGACGCCCCAACTCGATGCCGGGCCGTGCATTGCCCAGATCGCGACGACCATCGGGCCCGCGGAGACGGCTGTCGAGCTGGAGGCTCGCTTGGCCTGTTTGGCTGCGGGGCTGCTCCGCCGCAGTCTGGAAATGTTGGCGGCGGGTCGGGTCGAACCCCTGCCGCAAGACCCGGCATTGGCCTCGCGCGCCCCGCGGCTGAAAAAGACCGACGGGGCGATCGACTGGAGCCGGCCCGCCGCGGCAATCAAGAATCAGATCCGCGCCTTGGAGCCGTGGCCCAAGGCCTACACCTTCTGGCACCGCCGCGCAGGCCCGCCGCTGCGGCTGATCCTGGGACCGGTTGGCGTGGTCGAGGGGGAGGGCGTGCCGGGCACGGTCCTTGAGGCCGCCGGCGGCCGGCTGGTAATTGCCGCCGGTCAGGCGGCCATCGCTCCGCGGGGGGTCCAGCCGGCCGGAAAACGGCCGATGACCGCTGAAGAATTCCTTCGCGGACACCCAATCCGGCCCGAGGATCGCTTGGGGCCGGCGTAAGCAAAACTCCGCTGGCCGAGCCGCCCGCAACCGTGTTAGAATAGGTCGTCTGTAATCGCCTTCACGACTGGACCGGGGACAGGATGCCGGGCCATGGGAGACTGGGACGGCTGGAGTCTGACTTTATTGATCACCGGCGGCTATGTGGCCGTGGTGCTGCTGGTGCGGCTAATGCTCCGCCGCCGCAATCAGTTGACCGAGCAGTTCCGCCGGGAGCTGGCGAAGGAGAAGGTCCGGCGGGCCGCCGCCGAGGCAAGCTCCGTGAAGCCCGGGCAGCACGCGGGGCGTGGTCGCTCTCGGGCGGGCTGACCGGGTCGCCGGTGAAGTATGTAGGTGATGCTTCAGCATGATATGCGACGCGATGGCTTCTTGCGTTATGCTGGAGCATAACCTACGTGGCCGGTGGCTAGCCTGATGTCCAAACGCCTTTACATCCACACCGTCGGCTGCCAGATGAACGTGCTCGATAGCGAGCTGGTCGCCGCCGCGCTGGTTGAGGCGGGCTACGAGTTGGTGGACGGCCCCGGCCGGGCCGACACGATCCTCTTCAATACGTGCAGCGTCCGCCAGCACGCCGAGGACAAGATCTATAGCGCCCTGGGCCGCCTGAAACACCTCAAAGAGCACCGCCCAAACACGATCATCGGCGTGCTGGGCTGCATGGCACAGAAGGACCAGGCGGCCATCTTCCGCCGCGCCGCACACGTGGACCTGGTAGTGGGTCCCGGGCAGCTCAGCCGGCTGCCGGCGATCCTGGAGGAAGTGGCTGCCCGCCGCGGGCCCCGCCTGGAAGTCGGCCTCGATGGAATGGCACAAATCCAGGGGGAGCGGAAGGCCGGTGTGCCACTGCTTGGAACAAGCAGTGTCGTGCCAAAAGGCGGCGCTTCGGAAAACACTGCTTGGAACAAGCAGTGGCACACAAGTGACAGCTTTGCGGCCGACGATCCGCCACGGCCGCCGGGCCTGCGGCCGTCGTCCGGCCAGGCCCTGGTCCGCGCCATGTTCGGCTGTAACCAGCGCTGCACGTACTGCATCGTGCCGCGGGTCCGCGGGCCGGAGCAGAGCCGGCCGGCCGCCGAGATCGTCGCCGAGGTCCGCCGCCTGGTGGACCAGGGCTGCCTGGAGGTGACGCTGCTGGGCCAGACCGTCAACCGCTACAGCGACCGCAGCCAGGGCCGGCGGCTGCGGCTGGCCGACCTCTTGGCCCGGCTCGATTGCGTCGACGGCCTCCGCCGGCTCCGCTTCGTCACCAACCACCCGCGCTATATGACCGCCGACCTGCTGGCGGCCGTCCGCGACCTGCCCAAGGTTTCGCCTTATCTGCACGTGCCGGCCCAGAGCGGCTCGAACCGCATCCTCCGCCGCATGCGGCGCGGCCACACGGCCGAGGCCTACCGCGAGATGCTCCAGCGGGTGCGGCAGGAGGTGCCCGGCGCGGCGGTCACCAGCGACTTCATCGTCGGCTTTTGCGGCGAGACGGAAGCGGATTTCGCGCAGACGGTCGAGCTGGTCCGCTGGGGGCGGTTCAAGAACAGTTTCATTTTCAAGTACAGTCCGCGGCCGCTCACGCCGGCTGCGGAACTTTTTGCCGACGACTGCCCGGAGGCGGTCAAGCGGCGGCGGAACAACGACCTCTTGGCAATCCAGAACGCGATCAGCCTCGAAGAGAACCAGCCGTTTCTGGGCCGCCGCGTGGAGATCCTGGTCGAAGGCCCGAGCAAGGCCGCCCGCCGCCGCCAAGCGGACGGCCGGCAGGTCGTGCAGCTTGCGGGCCGCACCGTCTGCGACCGCATCGTGGTCTTCGACGGCCCTCCAGAGTTGGCGGGGAAGATGGTCCAGGTGCAGATCGAGCAGGTGGATGCGTTCACGCTGTTCGGAAGGCTCTGCGAAGCCGCAGGCGGCCCCAATCCCCAATCTCAAATCTAAAATCCAAAATCTCAAATCCCCCCATCCCGCCTCATGGACCCGGCCACTGTTTCTCGCTACCTGGACGATCCGGCCGCCGCCGAGGAGTTTCTGCGGGGTTGGGGGGTAGTCGATACGCGGCATGCGCACGCGGCCCTGGTCCACATGGCCTCGGCCGGCTTGACGCTGGACCTCGTGGGCGTGCTCTGCGACCAGCTCGGAGGGCATCTGGGCCGCTCGCCGGACCCCGACATGGCCCTGAACAATCTGGACCGCTTCGTCACCGCGGCCCGCAACCCGCTGGCCTTCGGGACGCTGGTGGAGCGGGACCCCACGGCGCTGCCCACGCTGATCCAGATCTTCTCGACCAGCCAGCACCTGAGCGACCTGCTGGTACACGATCCGGAGGGATTCGACCTCTTGCGGCTGACCGAGGGGGCGCCGGTGGCGCGGCAAGTGCTCCTGGAAGACCTGGTGGCGGAAGTCGCGGCGATGGACCACGAGCAGGCCGTGTTGCGGGCCTTGCGGCGGTTCAAGCGGCGGGAAACGCTGCGGATCGCCTACGGCGACCTGATCCGCGAGCAAAGCCTGCGGACGGTCACCGCGCAGATTTCCTACTTGGCCGACGCGATCTTGGAGGCGGCGCTGACTTCCGCGCGGCGGAAGCTCAGCCGGCAGCGCGGCCAGCCGCTCACGCCCGGCGGACAGAGGGCCCGCTTCGTCGTGCTGGCCATGGGCAAGCTGGGGGGCTGCGAGCTGAACTATTCCAGCGACATCGACCTGGTGTTCCTCTATGAGGACGAAGGGAAGACCGACGGCCAGCACCCGACGAGCAACGCCGAGTTCTTCGGCCAGTTGGCCCGCGAGACGGTCCGCCTGCTGAGCGAGACCACGGAGTTGGGCTGCGCGTACCGGGTGGACTTGCGGCTGCGGCCGGAGGGGCAGCGAGGACCGTTGGCCATGAGCCTGCCCGCCATGCTGGCTTACTACGACATGCGCGGCCGCACGTGGGAGCGGCAGGCGTATATCAAGGCCCGGCCCGCCGCCGGCGACCTGGCCTTGGGCCGCGAACTGCTCAGCGGGTTGGCCCCGTGGATCTACCGGCGGTACCTGAGCCGGGCCGACATCAGCGGCATCCAGGCCCTCAAGCGGCGGATCGAGCAGCTCTCCCGCGCCGGCGGCAGCGACCAGCGCAACGTCAAGACCGGCCACGGCGGCATCCGCGACATCGAGTTCGTGATCCAGTTCCTGCAGTTGCTCAACGGCGGCGACCTGCCGCAGATCCGCACGGGCAACACGCTGGAGGCCATCGCCCGGCTGGAAGAAGTCGGCTGCCTGACGGCCCAGGAGCGCTTGATCCTGGAGGACAACTACAATTTCCTCCGCAAGATCGAGCACCGCCTGCAAATCCTGTTCGATCTGCAGACCCACGTCATGCCCCAGGACGACGAGCTGCGCAAGCTGGCGTTGCGGATGGGCTACGCGGAGCGGGCGGAGCGGACGGCGCTGGCCGCCTTCACCGCCGACTACCGCGAGAAAACGCTGCTGAACCGGCGGATCCTCGACCACCTGCTGCACGACGCCTTCAGCGACCAGGCCGAGAGCGAGGCGGAGTCGGACCTGGTGCTGGACCCCGACCCGCCGCCGGAGCGCGTCGCCGCGGTGCTGGGCAAGTACCCCTTCGGCGACGTGCGGCAGGCCTACCGCAACCTGATGGCCCTGGCGGAGGAGAGAATCCGCTTCCTCTCCACGCGGCGCTGCCGGCACTTCCTGGCGGCCATCGCCGCGCCGCTCTTGCAGGCCGTCTCGGCCACCGCCGACCCCGACGCCGCCCTGGTCAACCTCGACAAGGTCAGCCAGTCGCTGGGCGGCAAGGGCGTGCTGTGGGAGCTGTTCAGCTTCAACCCCCCCAGCCTGCACCTCTACGTCGAGCTGTGCGCGTACAGCCCGTACCTCTCGGGCATCCTCACCAGCAACCCGGGCATGCTCGACAGCCTGATGGACAGCCTCGTGCTGGACAAGCTGCCCGCCCGCGCCGGGCTCGGCGAGACGCTCAAGGACCTGTGCTGGGCGGCCGAGGACATCGAACCCATCCTGCACAGCTTCAAGAACGACCAGCAGCTCCGCGTGGGGGTCCGCGACCTGCTGGGCAAGGAGGACGTGCAGGCCACGACCGGCGCGCTGTCGGACATCGCCGAAGTCTGTCTGGCCCAGATCGCCGCCGTGGAGTATCAGAAGCTGATCGGCAAGTTCGGCCGGCCGCGGCTCGGCGACGGGGCCCGTGCCGGCGAGCCCTGCGACATGGTGCTCTTGGCGCTGGGCAAGCTCGGCGGCCGGGAAATGAACTACCACAGCGACCTGGACGTGATCTTCCTCTACGAGGCCGACGGACAGACCGCCTTCGACTTCGGCCAGTGGGCCGCCCGCAGCACCTCCAACCAGCACTTCTTCAGCGAGCTGGCGCAGCGGATCATCAAGACCACCAGCCGGCTGAGCCCGCTGGGAAAGCTCTACGAGGTCGACGCCCGGCTCCGCCCCACCGGCCGCAGCGGCGCCATCGCCACCTCGCTGGCCGAGTTGGCGCGATACTACGCCGAGGGCTCCGGCCAGCTCTGGGAGCGGCAGGCCCTGGTGAAGGCCCGGCCGATCTACGGCTCGCGGCGGGCGGTCCGCGCGGCGCTGGCGGCCGTGGGCCGGGCCGCCTTCGGCCAGCGCTGGCGCCGCCGCGACGCCGACGAAATCCGCCAGATGCGGGCCCGCCTGGAGGAAACCGCCCCCGCCGGCGACCTGAAGCGCGCTTCCGGCGGCATCGTCGACATCGAGTTCATCGTGCAAATGCTCCAGCTCCAGCACGCCCGAAAAAACCCGCACCTCCGCGTCGCCAATACGCTGCAGGCCCTGGACGCCCTGGCAGCTTCCGCCCTGATGACGGCCGAGGAACACGGCTTCTTCACCGCCTCCTACCGGCTGCTGCGGACCATCGAGAGCCGCCTGCGGCTCATGAGCGCCACCGCTCGCGACCACCTCCCCCAGGACCCCACCGAGCTGAACAAGCTGGCGCACCTGCTCCACTATTCCAGCAGCGACGCACTGTGGAGCGACTACCAGAACGTGACCCGCCAGGTCCGCGAGCGCTTCGATCGGATTTTCGACGCCGCCGGGAAGGGCGGAGGGATTAGGGATTAGGGATTAGCGATTGGAGTGGTGGCAGCGGGTGGTGCAAAGCCGCGACTGTGCTCTGCGTGGTACCCCGCTTTCTAACCCCCAATCCCTAATCCCTTTCCTCCCCTTCCCACTGGCCGCCGGGCATGGAGGGCAGGATGAAGATCTTGCCGTCGCCCATGCGGCCGGTCCGCGCGGTCTCGACGATCGTCCGCACGACTTCCTCGACCCGCAAGTCGTCGACCCAGAGGGTGATCTCCACCTTGGGGAGGAAAGCCAGGGCGTACTCGCTGCCGCGGTACTCGTCCAGGTAGCTCTTCTGCCGGCCGTAGCCCTTGACCTCGCGGACGCCGCAGGCCTCCACGGGCGCCAGCTTCAGGGCCTCCAGCACCTTTTCTACCAGATACGGCTTGACGATCGCAATGACTTGCTTCACGCACGGTAGTTTACTCCACGCAGCGGTCTGGCGACAGGGGGCCGGTTGTCAGTTGTCAGTTGTCAGTTGCGTCCTTGTTACAAACCCGTTACACGCGCACGCGCCAAACTGGGGTTTACCCCGCGGGTGGCTGGGCCCTACAATCATGGACAACAGGCTTCGCCAACCCCCTTGCAAAAGGAGACCCGTACCATGTATCCACGAAATCTGTCGGCGTTGCTGGCTTGTCTGAGCCTTGTTCTGCTGCCGTCCGTCGCTTGGGCGGACGGGACCACGATCTCCGGCACGGGCGAGGACACGGTATACGACGAGCCGCGAATTCAGCCTAACGAGGTTGACGACGGGGCCACGGTCTTCGGCACGGGCGAGGCCACGGTCCACCTCCTGCCCACGAAACTCCGCGTGCAAGTGCAAATCCAGGCCCCAGGCAAGACGGCCGAGCTGGCCCTCCAGCGGCTGAAGGCCCGGCGCGAAGCCGTGGCCGAGACGCTGCGGGGGCTGGGAGCTGAGAAGGGGTCGATCTCCTTCGGCGACCCCAGCGTCAGCAACCTCGCCAGCCTAATTCCGCCCTGCTGCCCTTGTGTGCCCTGTTACCCGGCCGCGCCTGGGGGCTCCTCGCCTTCGACGTACGGGCCGCCGGTGTCGCCCTACCCAGTCCCGCCGCCCACCGTCGCCCCGCCCAGCGGTGGACCGGCTGTTCCTCCACCCTTGCTGCCGGGGCCGCGAGGCTCTTTGCCGCCGGCCACCGTCGCCCCGCCCAGCAGTCCGCTGGTTCCCCCAGCGTCGCCGTTAACGGGGGTGCGAGGCGACCCTTCGTCGCCGGGGCCGTCCGGCACGCCTCCACCGGCCGCTGCGGCGGTGACCACGCCCGATTCGCCGCTGACCCCCTCGGCACCCACGTCCCCGCCGTCCACGTACCAGCCGGGCGCCACGTTCGGCACGAGCACCGCGCCGGCGGCCGCTGCTGTGCCGAACTCCACTCCGCCGAACGCCTCGGTGCCCTCGTCCACCCCGGCTTACAGCTACGGCTCGGCCCCGGTGCCCTATGCCGCCACGCCCTCGCCTGCGCCCGTAGAAATGTACTCGGCGACGGGAACACTGACCGCTGAGTGGTCCTTGGCGGCCACCACGGCGGAGCAGGCAGTGCTGGCCGGTGAAGCGATCCGCAAGAAGGCGCTTGCCGCCGATCTCGCGGGCGACAAGGCCCGCGGAGACGCCTCCGCCGGCGACCAGGAACTGCCTCACGCGACTGTGACTTGCGGCGGGGCCCCGCCGCAAGTCCAGATGGCCGTAGCGCAGAACCCCTATGCGTGCGTGGCGTGGAATCCGTACGCAACCCCGCCCGCCGTCGCGAGCCCTTCCTCCACGTTCCTCTACGTCGCCACGATCTCCAGCCAGCAGCGCAAGGCCGCCCTGGCCGAGGCGTTTGGAAAGGCCAAATCGCAGGCGGCCGAGATGGCGGAAGCCACCGGCGGAAAACTCGGCCCCGTCAACGCCGTGCTTGGCGCGATCGGCAACTCCGGGCCTTGGCCTTCGACGGTAGCTCCGGCCAGCGACAACGAGACAATAGCCGCCGACCCCGGCGACGCCGGCGCAATGCGATTCCATGCCAGGGTCAGCGCGCGGTTTCACCTCGATTAGCGAGTCGCTCGCACACCAGGACACCCGGGTCGGCAGCATGGCCAAGCGCACGCCCTACCAGGAACGGATCATCCGCGACTATTACCGCAACCAGGACACCATCCTGCTCCAACGGCTGGGGGACCTGGTCGCGGACCTCTACTTGGCGGAGGGGGCGGCGCGGGCCCGGCTGTGGAAGCGGGCCGGCGAGACCCTCCGCAAGCTCCAGGTCCCCGAGGGCCAGGTCCAGCACGTGGTGCAGAGCGGGGACCCGGCCCTGCTGCTGGCGCTGCTCAAGAAAATGCTGGAAAAGAAGTAGCCTCGGGGGGCCTTGCCGAGCCCGTTGCGGCGTGTTAGAGTGGCTAGTCGAGTGGGGTGCAGCGCCTGGGATCGGCCGAGGCCCGCGGCGGTCGCGCGGAACCCGGGGTCCCCGGTGACCACAAGTCGCAACGCAAAGGAGACTCAACCATGTGTCGACGGCGGATCAGCGGACCGGCCTTGCTTCTCGGGTTCCTGGCGGGGATGGGGTGCTTGCGGTCGGCGCAAGCAGCCGACGCTTCGCCGGAGGAGGTGCTGAAGGCCAAGGGGTTCCACAAGCTCAACCAGTTTTTCGCCCTGGGCGATGAGGCCGATCTGACCAAGAAGTTCCACGACTTGGACGCGCTGAACAAGAAGGCCGTCGACGCCCAGCGCAAGGCGGCCGCGGCCGGCAAGAAGGTCGAAGACAAACAGAAGATGATCGTGGAGTGCATCCAGAAGCGCCGCGAGCTGAACGCCCAGCTCGGCAACACCCGCTCGGTCGACGTGCACAACAAGATCGTCACCGTGCTCAATGAGCTGACCGATCGCGTCGCCCTGTTGGAAAAATCGGACCAGGAAGAGAAAGACGCCAAGACGGCTCGGGCGGCAGCCTCCCAAGCCTCCGAGCAGTACGTCGAGCTGCTGCTGAAGCTCCGCAAACAATACGACGGGATCGAAGAGAAATACGAGCAACTGACGGCCGATCCCGCCGTGCAGAAGGCCCTGGAAGAGTTCAACAAGGACGGCGAGAAAGAGATGAAGCTCGGCCCCACCGGCTCGTTCGCCCTGCTGGACCGCAACCTCAAGCGGCTGGAGAGCAAAGTCATCACCGAGACCATCACCTTGAAGCCGGGCAGCGGCAACTTGTGGTACGTGACCATACAGCTCAACGGCAAGCTGGCGCAAGAGGTTTCGCTCGATACCGGCTCGAGCATCGTGGCGCTGCCCTACAAGGTCGCCCAGCAGGCCGGCATGGAGCCGTCGCCCAGCGACCCCACCGTGCAGTTGACCTTGGCCGACGGCCACGTGGTGGACGCCAAGCAGGTCTTTGCCCAGTCGGTCCGCGTGGGCAAGTTCACGGTCGAGCACTGCGAGTGCGCGGTGCTGCCGCCGGACCTGCCGAAGGCCGAGCCGACGCTGGGCCTGAGCTACCTCGAACACTTCAACTACAAGGTCGACAGCGCGAAGGGCAAGCTCACCATGTCGCAGATCGACCAGGGGCCGGAGAAGCCCGGCCGGCGTCCGCCCGGCCGCCCGGAACCGCGCGTGCGCCGCACCCCGGGGGAGTAGCGGAATTCATGCCGCGCCCCTCCGATGCCGACGAACTCTTGACGCTCACCGAGCGGCTGCTGGAGAGCATCAGCCGGCGGGACTGGGAGACCTACGAGCAGCTCTGCGATCCCGAGCTGACGGCCTTCGAGCCCGAGGCCCGCGGCGCGCTGGTCCACGGCCTGGCCTTCCACCGCTTCTATTTCGAGCAGGCCGCCGGCAGCGGACCCCAGCACACGACTCTCTGCGACCCGCACGTCCGCTTGCTGGGTGACGCGGCAGTGGTCAGCTACATCCGGCTGGTCCAGCGGTGGGACGAGGGCGGAAAGCCGCAAACCGAGCGCTTCGAGGAAACCCGGGTCTGGCACCGCCGCCAGGGCGCCTGGCGGCACGTTCACTTCCACCGCTCGTAGCCGCTCAGCCGCCGGCAATGACCTTCCACGCCTGCACCATGGAATCGGGCAGGCCGTAGAGGTCCATGGCGGTAATCAGCACCGCGCTGCCCCACCCGGCCACGAGCAGGAACCAGCCGATCTTCCAACTGCCCATCCGTTTCCGCGAGGACGCGAACCACAAGAGCGGGAACATGGCCAGCGGAAGTTGCAACGCCAGCACCACCTGGCTGAGCGTGAGCAAGTCGGTCACGCTGCTCTGCCCGCGGAGTCCGATGATCAGCACCGCCGGCAGGATGGCCAGGCTGCGGGTCACGAGCCTCCGCACCCAAGGGGGCAGCCGCCATTGCAGGAAACCTTCCATCACCACTTGTCCGGCCAGCGTGCCGGTGATGGTGCTGCTCTGCCCGCTGGCCAGCAGGGCCACGGCGAAAGCCGTACTCGCCAGCGCAGTGCCCAAGAGTGGGGCGAGCGTGAGATAGGCCACGCGAATCCAGTCGCTGTCCGGGCTGAAGGTCACCACATCCCCGCCCGACACGACCACGCTTTCCTTGCCGAAGAACACCATGGCCGCCAGCACCATGATCGCGGCGTTCACAAAGAAGGCGATGGTCAGGGCTACCGTTGAGTCGATGGTGTTGAAGCGGATGGCCTGCCGGATGGACCGGCCATTTCGCTCCAGTTTGCGGCTTTGCACCAGGGCCGAGTGCAGGTAGAGGTTGTGCGGCATGACCGTGGCCCCGATGATCCCGATGGCCAGGTACAGCATCCCGACCTGGCGAAACTGCGGGGACACCAGCGCCAATCCCATCTCGGCGAAGTCCGGGCGGGTCTGGGGCAGGACGAAGATCTCCAGGAAGTAGCAACCTCCGATGGTTGCCACCAGCAGGGCCACCACCGCCTCGATGGTCCGCATGCCGAACCGCTGCAAGGCCAGCAAGAGCAACACGTCCGCGCCGGTGATGATCACCGCCCACAAGAGCGGGATGTGGAACATCAAGTTCAACGCCACGGCGCTGCCCAGCACCTCGGCCAGGTCGCAGGCCCCGATGGCGATCTCGCAGAGCAGCCAGTTGGGCCAGCGGGTCCAGCGCGGGCACCACTCGCGGCAGCACTGGGCGAGGTCTTTGCCGGTGACCACGCCCAGGCGGGCGGAGATGACCTGCATGAAGATGGCCATCAGGCTGGCCAGTCCCACGACCCACAGCAGCCCGTACTTGAACTGCGCCCCGCCTTGCAGGTCGGTGCCCCAGTTGCCCGGGTCCATGTAGCCGACGCTCACCAGCACGGCCGGCCCGCAAAACGCCCCCAACTGCCGCCAGAAGCCGGTTTGATGGCCGGGCACCCGGACCGTGCCGTGTACCTCTTCCAGCGACACGCGGCCACCATCCTGCGCGCGGTGCCCGGGCGGCGCCAGGGCGACCCCGCCGCCGTCCGCCTCGTCGAGGCAGACCCCCGTCGCGGTGTCCTCCGGCCAGTAGCTCTCATCACGCGGCGCGGCGCCGCCGGATGCAAGCACAGGACGCACGATCATGACTTCCCCCGGCCTCAATTTTTGGTATACCAAATATCGACATTTGGTATCCCAAACTTAACCTAGTATAGTATACGGCGCCGGGCAAGTCAAAAAACCGGACCGCACGAAAAGACCGCGCAGAGCAGGGGGACAGTTACCGGCAGGAAACGGCAATCCGGGGGGATTGTCCGTGCCCAGATCGGGCGGCTAGACAACGGTCACAGCGGGCGGACCAGGATGCTACCGGCTACCTCGCGGCTCAGACTCATCTGGCGATCCCCCACCTCCACGATCACAATGCCCGCGGAGGGCTGGTTCTCCAACACCCTGGCCTCCGTGCCCACGGTCACGCCCCCATCACGCAGGTAACGCAGTAGGTCCGCAGAGCGATCCGGCACACGCAGCAACATGAACCGGGTCTGAGGCGCACACTCCGCCAGAGGGGTGCCCTCCCTGGTCCTCATGCGGCCGTCGGCGTCGGGAATGGGGTCTCCGTGGGGATCGCGGTCGGGATACCCCAGGTACTCGTCCATGCGGGCGAGCAATCGGTCGGAAACGGCGTGCTCCAGGCGTTCGGCCTCGTCATGCACTTCATCCCAGGGAAGCCCTAGGGTGTTGGTCAGATACAACTCCAGCAGGCGATGGCACCGGACCACGCGGACTGCCGCCCGCTGGCCCTTCTTTGTCAAACGAGCCCCTTGATGCGATTCGTACTTCACCAGGCCCGATTGCGCCAGCCGCCGTAACATCAGCGTGACACTGCCCGGGGTGATCTTCAAGCGGCGGGCCAGTTCCCCTGTGGCGACAACGCCCGATTCGGGGCCGCCACCGAGGTGGTAGATCGCCTTCAGATAGTTCTCGACCGTCGAGCTCTGCATGAACCTGCTCCCGCCGTCAAGACTGCTACCCGCCAGAGTGGTGGTTAGTGACTGGCGGCCGGTGAAAGCCGGCAAGCCCCCAGCCTTGTAGGTTATGCTTCAGCATAACGCAAAATGTTGCCGTGGCAAATGTTATGCGGAAGCGTAACCTGCAGATTGGTGCCGGCTACGAGCCGCAACCCACCAGCCACTATACCAGATGTCCCCGCCAAGAGCCTCTGCTGGAATATCCTATAGTATCTTTGTGAGCGTTGTCGCCGGTAACCCCCGGGGCGGCCTGGCCTGCCCCTCGCCTGGCCGGTTGCCGCCGCATCGCTGCGCGGAGAAAGTATAGTTATGCACCTCGTGACCGGACTGCTGCTTGCCGGGCTGCTGGGCAAGAAGAAATTTCGCCGCCGGACCTTGATGCCGATGCTTCGCACCGGGCCGGTCCAGACGGCTCATTGGATGCCCGGACGGGTACGATTCCGAGTCCC